>FUFK010041209.1_pt2 | contig 73738 bp, 90 predicted proteins | sample 1021851 | NCBI WGS metagenome assembly FUFK01 (sample SAMEA51879418, study PRJEB19060) | metagenome | reverse complement strand
GAGAAACTTCGTAACTTAGTTCCTAAAGATTTTTGGGTAAAGAAAGAATTAAGAAAACATAGATATGTTTATTTGTTAGGTAATAAGAAAGAAAAGAAGATAGCGATGAAAGGATTAAAGTATCCTGCATTATCATATCCTAAAGTAAAAGATATACAAGATGTGGAGATACTAAAGATAGAAGTCAATCAATGATATACTTAGAAGAAGTTCATACTGATAATCAAAAACAATTAGTTCAGTTTATTATAGAACAATATCATTCATATGTTCCAAGTGCAGTGTCAGTTGGTCGTAGGTTAGATTGGTTAATCTTTGATGATTCAGTTGTAAATCAATTCAACATACCACAACCAATCGGTATGGTAGGATTAGGTTCATCGGTATATCCACCACCAAAAGATTTATTAACACGAGTTGGTTTATCTAAAGATGAATATAAAGATGTGTTCAATGAGTTTGCAAACAATTGGAGATTTTGTTTAAAACCTAATTCAGTTAAAAACGCTGGAACTCAAATACTAAAACAAGTTAGACAACAATGTAAGTCTGCTTGGTATAAAAGATATGGTGATGATTTAAAACACTTACTGACATTTGTAGGTGGAGATAATAATGGTGCAGTTTACAAAGCAGACAATTGGGAAATGATAGGTGAGACCGCAGGATTACCTGAACATAAGTCTTCGAGTATGAAGTGGCACAATAAAGAAGAACTAAAAGAATTATTCGTTAAACCAACAGGTGAGAATAAGAAACTAATTTTTTACAAGGAGTTATAATGAAGTGGTTAAAGAAATTAAAAGACATAGTAGACCCAAACTATTGGGCTGAAAAGGTTGGTAACAAAAGTGGTCTATATGATAAAGCTAGAAACTCATCAACTCGTCAATGGGCTGATAGTTTGACAGGTTGGAAATGGTGGACATATCAAATAGTCGGTGGTATTATATTTGTAATTATTATAGAGTGTCTACTTAATTTAGTTGGTATGACTATGTTACCTTGGAGATAAAATGAGTAAAGAAAACTTAATAACACAAATTAAAAAGAACTCATCAGAAGTATATCGTATCTATGAAAAAGAATATGAAGGATATAAGTTTATAGATGTTCGTATTTATTATATGGACAAGAATTCAGGTGAGTATAAACCAACTAAGAAAGGTATCTCAATTATGCCAAACAATGCAGGAGAGGTTATTGAAGGTATAATCAAAGCGATGGAAGTAATGGGGTTTACCAAGGATGAAAAAAAATAAAAAAAAAGCTTGACTCGTATTGCAATTATTCCTTATATTTGGGTATGAATTGTAAGAATTGTAACACTACGGATTTTGTTGGGACTATCTTTTATCCTGCATTATGTATTCCGTGTATAATTAAATTAGGAAAAAAATAAAAAAAAGCTTGACTTTGTCATTTATTATAGGTAACTTTACATATGATGAACAATAATTATACTAACTTTTGGAACGATATTCAAGTCAACAATGGAGTTGTTGATGATGATTTTGTCAAACCAAAAGTAGACTATATCGCATTAGCTGGTTATCGTAGAGCTATTGCAAACTTCGTTAACATTGTAACCAATCGTTCTGACATCAAAGTTCGTTATCAGAAGAATGGTGACTCTTATACTGATGGTAAAGTTGTTACTATCGGTAGTAAGATTNACGAAAAGAATTTTGACCACGTTGTAGGATTAGCACTACACGAGGGTTCACACATTTTATTATCTGACTTTAACTTCCTTAGACAACTAAGACACAATACACCACAAGAATTAATTATGGTTGGTGAAGACTTAGGTTACTCTGAGAATCAAATTGTCGGACATCTTAAGAATATGTTGAACTATGTAGAAGATAGAAGAATTGACTATTATGTATTTACTTCTTCGCCTGGCTACAAGGGTTATTACCACGCTATGTATGACAAGTATTTCCATTCTAATGCTATTACCAAAGCATTGAGAGATAATACTTTTGGTAATGAACCAACATTAGAAAATTATATGAATCGTATTATCAACTTCACTAACAAAGAATCTGACTTAGATGCTTTGCCTGAGTTGAAAAAGATTTACAAAAGAATTTTTAGTTCGGTCAAACACCTTGATGATATGAACGGAGCGTTCAATGTCGCTTGTGATTGTTTGTCTATGGTTTACAATAACATTACACCAAAGCCAGAGTTTGACCCAGAACAAGTTGGTCAAGGTAAAACTGGTGGTCAACAATCTAAATCAGATATGTTGAATGAAGCAGCTGAAAAACTAAAGAATGGTGACTACAATGGATACCAAGAAATTATGGATGAGATTGGTAATACTGATTGGTCACAAGTNAAAGAGAGTTTAGATACTTCTCAAGTTGTAGAAATGGATAATCCATATCCTAACTTGACACCTAATCAATCAAAGACATTGACTAATGCTTTGAATAGACAAAAAGATTTTATGAATGGTGAACAAAAGAAAGTTGGTAGGTTGACTAAGAAAGACGCTAACATTGTTCAATCTATGGAAGAATCAGGTGTTGAACAAAAGTCAGTTGGTTCTGAAGTTGAACAATCTGAGTGGAGAAGTAATGGTAGAAACTTTACTGGCTTAGTTAATTGTTTGTTTGTAAAAAAACTTACTCAACAAATGTCTGATGACAATGTGTTCCCAAGTTTACTAAGTAGTGGTGGTGGTTACTATGGTGGTAGAACACAAGAAGCAGTTACTCGTGGTAAAAAACTTGGAACTCAATTAGGTAGAAAATTACAAGTTCGTTCTGAATCAAGAACTCTTAANAATACAAGATTAGATAGTGGTCGTATTGACAAGAGATTGATTGCAGAACTTGGGTTTGGTAATGACAAAGTTTTCTCTACGACTTTCGTAGACAATTATAATGATGCTATACTTCACATTAGTGTTGACGCTAGTGGTAGTATGAGTGGTGAAAAATGGACTAACACTATGACCGCTGTGGTTGCTATTTGTAAAGCAGCTTCAATGATTAGTGGATTAGATGTTGTAGTTAGTTTCAGAACTACTCATCACGGAAGTAGTGGTAGAAGTTATAGTGGTCAACCAATGGTCGCTATCGGATACGATTCAAGAGTTGACAAGTTCAGAAAGATTGAAACACTATGGCCTAATCTTCACGCTGGTGGAACTACACCTGAGGGATTATGTTTCGAAGCCATTATGAAAGATTTTGTTCCAAGTGCAAGTAACAGAGATTCATATTTCTTAAACTTCTCTGACGGAATGCCAATGTTCGGCGATGGGAACTTTGATTACTATGGTGACCAAGCATTACAACACACTAAAAAACAAGTTAAAGAGATTATCAAAAAAGGTATCAAAGTAATGTCTTACTTTATTGGTGATAGTTATGAATCAGATAGAAATAGTAATGACTTCAAAACAATGTATGGTAATGACGCTGAGTTTGTTGATGTTACTAAAGTATCATCATTAGCAAAGACTATGAATGACTTGTTTTTGGAGAAAAATTAATTTGAAAAAAATGAAAAAAAAGCTTGACTTTAATAATAATTTATTCGTATATTTAGGTATATGATGAGAAACGAAAATAACAAGAAAGGAAATGTTATGGAAAATATAGTTGTAAGGGTTGAGAAGTCTGGTAACAGATTCAATGCTTGGGACGCCAATGGTGTCAAGTATACTTCTCAGATTACGACTGGCGCTCGTAAGAAAGCCTTCAATAACAATATGGCTTTGGAACAAAGAGTCAACAAGTCTGGTAAGACTTATTGGTGGGCAGTTCCNATGTCTGAGTATGAAGCAACTACGAAACCAGTTGTTCCAACTTCTTCGGTTGAAACTCCAGTTGGACACGAAGAGGTCTTAAATTTTATCCACAATTCTTATTCTCTAAAACCACAAGGTTTGATGATGAATGAGTTGAAGTGGAAATACTTAATCCGTTCTGCCGTAAGAGGTAAGAACATATTGATGACAGGTCCTGCCGGNTGTGGTAAAACAATGGCAGCTAAGTCTTTGGTAAATGCCTTAGATAGACCTGACTTCTATTTCAATATGGGTGGTACTCAAGACCCAAGAGCCACATTGATTGGTAATGTTCACTTTGACAAGAAGCAGGGAACTTATTTCTCTGAGTCTTTATTTGTCAAAGCGATTCAGACACCAAACGCTGTGATTCTTCTTGATGAGTTGTCAAGAGCACATCCAGACGCTTGGAATATTCTGATGACTGTTCTTGACCAAGGTCAAAGATATCTCAGACTTGACGAGGCTTCTGGTCAAGAAACTATCTCAGTTGCTGAGGGAGTTACTTTTGTTGCTACGGCTAACATCGGTAATGAATACACTTCTACAAGAGTTATGGACAAGGCCTTAATGGACAGATTCACTATTGTAGAAATGGATGTATTGGATAATGTTCAAGAACTTGAACTACTTCAATATATGTTTCCGCATGTTGATGTAGACAATCTATCAGCTATCGCTGAGATTGCTAACACTACAAGAGTTGAGTCTAACTCAGAGACTGGCAAAATCGACTCTGCTATTTCTACGAGAACTTCGGTTGAGATGGCTGGTTTGATGTTTGATGGTTTCGGTCTTGACGAAGCAGCTCAAGTTAGTGTCTATCCACAATTCAGTAATGATGGTGGTGTTGACTCTGAGAGAACTTTCGTTAAGCAGTTAGTTCAGAAGTATATCAATGATGGTTCTTCAGAAGACTTGTTCAATGAGGACGAGTTAGATGATGAATATGATTCAGATAGCTTTTAGTGTGAATTGATTCACACGACTGGCGGTGGGTGTTTTCCTTTCTACCGCCGCCAGTATAAATTAATTAGAAAGGAATTAGGAGAAACGACTATGGACGAATTTTTCGTGCAAGGTGTAGTAGGTGGAGTGTTGAATAGACACAAGAACCGAACACTTGATAGTAATAGAATAGCAACTTTGTCAGTTGAGATTGCAGCTAACATTGAAAGGGCAACAGAATTTACAGATGTCAAAGCAACAGCTGCAGAGAACCCACTTAACATAAAGATGTGGAAGGGATACGATGGTATTGAAAAACCATATGAAAAAGAATATTTAGATTATTGGACTTGTGATTTGTGTGGAGACCACACTCACGAAGTTGATTATGATTACTTAGGTAATAATAGAAACCATCTAAAGTGTGAACTTGAATATGAAAACGAATACAACGCACATTTAGATAAAGGTAGAAATGAACAAATGGAATTAGAATTTCCAAAGGAAAATTAATGAGTGTAAAAATAGATACAGGTAAATCAGTTAGTAGAAAAAAAGTAGAAGTTAAAGTAGATAGAGGTAATCCATTAGGAAGCACCCACTATGATTTTTGGGAAGCAGTAAAAGAAGTTGTTAACAATACTTTAGTTAATCTATTTCAAATTATGAAGCGTAATGGACGATTAGTTGATGTGCAGATAGTATTTGATTCTACAAACAAAGAATTGATTATTACAGATAATATGTCTGGTTGGGACGAGAACACAATGATGAATGCTATGGACATTGGATATAGTATATCTACACCAGCTATTTTGTCTGAACACGGATATGGTCTAAAAGCATTAATACCTTACTTTGGCGGACTAAAAGAAATAAGAAGTTCTCGTGACGGAAATGATTACTTTGCTATGAGACCAGTCAATAGTAATACATTAGAACACGAGGTCTTTGAAGTTAAATCACCTTTACAAAAGTATAATGTAAAAACTAAGAATTGGAATAAGATGAATGGTTGTGGTTCTATGTTAATATTAAGTCTAAAAGATGAACATATGTTTACAGATGTTAGAAGTCCAAAGACAATCGTTCGCCGATTAGAACACGCATACTCAAATTATATTGATGAGACTATACGAATAGAGTTCGTGTGGTTAAAAAATAATAAAGTTAAGTATAATACATTTTGTCAAAAACACACACCTTTACTAACTAATGAAAGAGTTATTGTTGGTAAAGATGGAAAACCGGCTAAAGAAAATCCTATTGATAAAGCAGGTAAGCTTGGGCCAAATACTTGGGTTATAGATGGAGAGACTTTTATATGTCCTGATACAGGTATCAAGTTATTAGTAAAAGCTGGATTTGTTCCAAAGCCAGAAAATGTTGAAAAGCATTTTAATGATTCTGGTGATAAACTATATGACCCTATTGAATACAAATCAAATATTTTTAGTTATGGTGGGGCATATCAAGGATTACATTATTGTAAAAAGGGAGTTCCTATATCAAAGGGTCAATTTTCTATTGATAGAAGTGCTGGTGTTTATGGAGAGATTGAGATTTTAGAAGGTGTTAAAACCACCAACACTAAAAATGGTATCGTAAGAACTGAAGAAGTTAGTGTAATGGAAAAGAATCTTACTGAATGGTTGAGAGAACGAGGAATATTAATTCGTTCAAGAGCGGAATATATGAGAATAGACGAGAACGAAATGGAAGAAACTCTATTAGTTCACTATGAAAAATCTTCCAAGTTAAGAAAGTATTTAGGAATTGACGGATTAGTAACAACTAATCAATATGACGGATTAACTTCTGGCACAGCAGACATTGTCGCATGTGAACCTAATTCGTTAGTAGTAATACAAATTCAAGAAATAAAAAAAGAGGGTGGTCACGACTTATGGAAAGGCGCTTTTCAAGGTATATCTTATGCACAAGAAAAGGGTGTAAAAAATGTAGTCTTGATTGCACAAGATGAGCAACTACCTTCTGACATACAAATAAAAGTCGATGTGTGGAACAACACAGGTTGGAATATTAGATATGAACAATATTCATACTTGACCAATACTGAAGTATTCCCATTTGACGAGGAGACAAAGTAATGCATACAATAACAGATTATGAAAAATATATTCTTATATCTGAACACTCAAGGTTCGCAGTAGGAACTTATCCAGCGTTCATCAGATTAAAAGAATTAATGTCAACATTGAATAGTATGGCCGGAAAACAAAGCAACACTTATACTTATAATGGAGAAGTATATGTTAGCAGACTAACGGGTTCCGAAATCAATAAGATACAAGAGTGTTTAGACACAGGTGTCTATACTTCTCAATTTGATAAACTAAAATACATTTGTGTGGATATCGGAGTTCGTTNTTTTTAATGGNGAANAACAATGGCAAAANAAATGGATTTCAGGGAGTATGANTGCGAACTGATTAAAGTTGTTGATGGAGATACAATCGATTGTTGGATTGATTTAGGATTTAAAGTAAAATTTAAATCAAGAGTTAGATATATGGGATTAGATACTTGGGAATCAAGAACAAGAGATTTAGAAGAAAAAGCAAAAGGATTACTTGCTAAAGCAAGAAACAAAGAATTACTTGAACAAGGAATTTTTAAATTAAGAAGTTTCGGTACAGGTAAATACGGAAGAGTATTGGGTGAAATATTTGTATCACCTGATTTCGTTGGAGACCATATACAAGAATGTATTAAGAATCCAGAAAGTGCAATTGACTTATCTTCTGACGGATGGGTATCAGTAAATGATATCTTAATGGAAGAAGGGCACGCTTACGCTTATGATGGTGGTAAGAAAAAAGTCTTTAATGGTTAATTAATAAGGAGAAGGAAATGTTTAATTACATTAATAGTTGGAAGAGTCGTAAATCTGAGAAGTGGAACATCGAAGTTCGATTAGGAAGAATTACACTNNTACAACTTAACTACGACGCAAAGAAAGCTAAGTTCAGATTTATGGTATTAAATTTTGGACTTGAGATTGGGGGCAAATAATGGTTGAGGTAAAATTTTTTAACGCAACTTGGTGTGGCCCTTGTAAACAAATGAAACCACAAATGGATAGATTAGTAAAAGCCGGATATCCAGTTGAGTTCNTTGACATTGATGAAAGTCCAACATTAGCAGAAAGNGCNAATGTTCGTGGAGTTCCAACGACTGCTATNTATGANAACGGAGTTCTTGTAGAAAGAGTTGTAGGATATGAAGATGTTACTCGTTTNAAAAAACGAATCGATATCTATCATAAGCCATTGAGATTGCCAGCAGAAAAGAAATGAAGGTAAAAATAGAGTTTGACTATCCTACTATTGAGGGTATGATATATAAAGATACTATTATAGTATGTGAAGAATCAGATTTCAATAGTAGGGTACACGACGAAAAAGTAAAGGGTAAATCAGACACCGGCAAGATAGTTTGGATACCCAAAAAAATGTTAAAAAAAATATAGTGTTTTTGTCATAAACATTATATTTATATATGATAACGCTCAAGAGAGGTTATCAGTTAGACTACAATAGTTAACAACAATAGGAGAAAAACAATGACTAAAGTAATATACAATCACAGGTTCCCTGCAATCGATAGGGACGAATTTCTAACACCATTCGACAGAATGTTTGACCAAATAATCAATACACAATTTCCAGAGATTGAAAAACAAGTAGGTGTCAAACCATTTTCAGGAACGGCATATCCAAAAGTAAATGTATACGAGTACGATACCAAAGTAGGTATCATAGCTGAAATACCAGGTTTGGATAAGAAAGACTTGAAGATAGATGTAGAGGATGGTATCTTAATTATATCGGGCGACAAACACGGATTGTTTGATGATGATGGTGCAAAAGTTCTTAGAAGAGAACTTAAAGGTTCATCATTCAAAAGACAATTTGAGTTGGGCGAATTATTAGACGGAGACAAGNTAAAGGCTTCGTTTAAAGACGGACTACTATCAATAGATATTCCTAAAGTAGAACCAGCAAAACCAAAGAAAACATCAGTCAAGATTGGCTAACTTAAACAATAAGTTAGTTACTATCGACGACGATAGGTTTTATGTACTTGGTAAGGTGTTGGTTGAAAACTGCCAGTATACGGCAGAAGACTTGAAAATTATGTGGGGCTCGGCCGACACCATACTGAGAAACAACGAATATTATTATATTTGTATGAAACTTATAGATGTAGATTATATAGAAATTCAAAATTCAAAGACAGACAAAAAAACGAAAAACTAAAATTGATATCGTAGGGTTTTCATTCCCAAAACTTCTTGGGTTTAATTTTTGCGGAAGTGAGTGANAGGTTTGGATGAGCGACCAAACGAGAGTTCTGATGAGAGAGTGTTCATCAGTCACGAAGATAAGTTCCGATGGGAACTTTAGTGATTTACTAAAAAGTCATCAGAAGATACCCTAACGAAAAATGACATAGAGTATCATACTACAAGTTAGGCCGGGTTGTAGACCGAAGAGTAGTAGATACAGATTGAGATTTTTTGATATAGCGAAAAGTCAGAAGAAATTGAAATAAACGACAGATTAGTGCGTTTGTTCTCTATTTATATTAAAGGTGGAGAAGAATTATGAAATGTTTAAAATGTAAAAGAACTTGGACGAGAACCAAGTGGTATGAATTTATTAGCTTTTTAACTAAGTGTAAGAAGTGTGGTAGTAGNTGGATNNTGAGGTATTNNTATGGAGAACTCAAAATACTTTCACATATGGTTAGGGTTGTCCGCATTACTTATTGCAGGTAGTGCAGCNGCATTCTCAGTTTATGGATTAGCAAAACTTTTTAGTGGTGCTTTCTTATCAGTAGTGATAATGGCAGGTTCATTAGAACTTGGTAAATTAGTTACAGCTTCTTTCTTATATCGTTATTGGAAAGTAATCAATTGGTTTCAAAAAGTCTATATGACCATAGCAACCATTGTATTGGTATTCATTACATCAGCAGGTATCTTTGGATATTTAAGTAATGCATATCAAGGTGCTACATTAGAATTTGAAAAACAATCTACGGAACTCATAGCAGTTGAAGAACGAATAGAACAATTAGAAGAAGATAAATCTTTTTTGAAAGAAGAATTATCAGTAGCTATATCTGAATTACCAGACAATTATATTACTGCTAAACGAAAACTAAGAGAAGATTATAATCCACAAATCACACAAGTTAATCAAGAGATATTAGAATTCAAAACAAAACGAGCAGATTTAGAAATACAATTAGTATCAACAGGTGTGGATGTTGGGCCAGCAATTTATCTGGCAAGAACATTCGAAACAGACATCGATACTGTTGTGAAGTTTTTTATTTTTATTCTTATCTTTGTGTTTGACCCATTAGCAGTTATGTTAGTCATAGCATATAATCAAGCGCTAATGAATAGAACTACAAGAGATGAGGATGAAGCACCGGCGGGTGGGAGCATCAACATTGAAAGTGCTTCTGCAAAAACCCAACACGACCATTGGAAAGATATCTATTCTTCGGCTGACGAAGAGAGAATGGACATCATTGGTCAAAATGGAAACGATGGATTACACTATGATTTGGTAGAGCCAGATGATAACAATCCAAACCCATATGGTGATGATGATTATGCCACACCCATACCTGACCCTGCAGTTCTTGGTGATATGGGTGATGATAGTAGGGAACTAAATCCACAACCAACAGCAAAAGGAGGTATTCGAACGAAATGATATCAGAGTTAATGTCAATAATGCAGCAGGAGAATACAATGAGTAAAAAGTATGAGTATAAGTCAAAGCTATTTAAAAAAGTTCACCAATTACAAAAGAGATTATATCGGACGGAACAAAATCCAGGTCATTCAGAGGATAAAGTGTGGTTCAGAGAAATGAGAATTAAGAAGTTAATTAATAAAATTAAAGAAAAATAAAAAAAAAGCTTGACATCGCTAATATAATGTCGTATATTAGGGGTATATGAAAAGTCAAGAAATGATAGATTACATAGTAAAAGAGTTCGACGGAATACTTATAGATGAGTATGGATGGGAACATCACAAAGTAGATGGTAAAGAATACGATATTAGATTTGACCCATCTCGTCTCGAATGGTCTTGTGATTGTAAAGCATATCAGTTTCGTAGGAGACATAAAATAAAGTATTGTAAACATATAATGGAGATACAGGAAAAAAAACTGGCAGAACGCATCGGCCGTGCAGGTGCCAGAGTGGTCTAATGGGGTGGTTTGCAAAACCATTATTCGTAGGTTCGAATCCTATCCTGCACTCAAAATTTAAAGGTAATTATGGATATTAGAGAGTTAGTTAGAAGATTAGAAAAAATTGAAGAAAGATTGACTGAAAAGAAAGATGAAGATACATTAGCTATGGTGTCTAAATTGATTGAAGATTTAATCGAAGATGATATGGAAGCAGAGAAAGTATTTCGTCAAGCAGTTAAAAATTTCATAGACGATAAAATTGAAGAACAAGTTGTTGAACGAGCATTTAATTCAGGTTCAATAGCACAAGCGTAAGGAGTTATATGAGTAAGTTCGAAGATAATGGTGGTTATTACATCGATGGTGTTCCTTATATGGATTGTAAATATACAGGCGAGCCAGTTCGTAATGTAAGCACAGATGTAAAATATGTAATTAGTGATAAAGCATTACAAGCTAGAATGTATAAAATGTTTCCAGAGGAATTTGAAAACAAAACCAAACAATACAAACCAACAGGTCGTCCAGCAGGGTGGCACTTTATGAATGAGTTTGTGGATAAAGATGGTAATGTATTTCACAAAGGTGTTGAACAACCTAAACTAAAAGGAACATTAAAACCTACCAAGGTTAAAGTCAAAAAGAAAACTAAACGAAGAACCAAAGATGAAATCTTGGTTGCTCGTCATAAAGAGAAGTTGGCAGCTGAAAGACAACTTAAAAAAGACTTAGACAAACAAAAAAAATTCTTAATGGGAGATGTTAAGAAATGATGAAAAAAAGATTAGAGATAGGTAAACTACTCAAAGGTGATAAAAGACTTGAAGGTGAAACTTTCGTGGAATATAAAGAAAGATTAAAGTTAGAAAAGTCTTTACTGAATGATTATGGTAAAGGAGTTTTTTACACACCACAAGAGTATCAAGAACAACTATCGAAAAAAAAGCTTGACAAAGCAAAATAAATGTATTATATTAAGGTTATAAATTATGCAAACATTCCTACCATACGAATCATTTGAGAAATCTGCACAAACATTAGATTGGCGTAGACTCGGTAAACAACGAGTCGAAGGTATGCAAATCATTAATGCTATTACAGGTAAAACAAGAAAAGACGGAAAGCCCTACAAAGGATGGATTAATCATCCTTGTTCGGTTATGTGGAGAGATTATGCACCGGCCTTAAAACATTACACTAATGTATTTATACAAGAATGGATTAATCGTGGATACAATAACAATATGGAATTCTACGATACAGGTGAGATTATAATGCCAGATTGGATTGGTAATGAGGCATTTCATTCATCACATAGAGCTAATCTATTGAGAAAAGATTTTGATTATTATTCTCAGTTTGGTTGGACAGAAAATCCAGAAAGACCATATGTATGGCATGACAAAGAAAAATTGTGGTATGAACAACAAGTAGGAACAGGAGAGAGGATTTATTTATGAGTGGAATAACATTAAAAGATGTATTAGAAAAATTAGAAAATGCAATCGAATTAGAAGATTGGAATATTGTACAAGAATTACTAAATGATATTGAAATGGAACTTGAGTATACAAATCCATTTGAGCAATATGAAGAAGAGGATTTACATTGAACGGATTAGAATTAATAGGATTAGCCGCATTTGGAATGTGGTTATGTTGGGTTATATTGAAAGAGAATATTAAATTATGAATGGTTGGATAATACATAAAAAACAATTAGGAGAAAATCACGAAGTCAAAAGACTCGTAGAAGAATTTGAAAAACGAGATATTAAAGTTCGTGTGGTTAATCCTAAAGATGTAGATATATTTGTTGATAGAGACGATAGAAAATCTATATTGGTTGAGGGTATTCCAAGAAAATTACCTGACTTTGTATTACCGAGAACAGGTAGTGGAACAACTTACTTTATCAAAGCAATCATTAGACACTTAGAAAGATTAGGTGTTACATTGATTAACGGAAGTGATGCTATTGATAATGTTAAAGACAAATTATATTCACAACAAATATTAGGACAATCATCTTTACCCGTCCCAAAGACTATGTTGGTAAAACATCCAATCGATATTAGTTTAGTAGAAAAGAATTTAAAGTATCCAATGATAATCAAAACACTTAGTGGTAGTTATGGTAGTGGTGTCTTTATGGTTGATGATAAAAAACAATTTAGACAAATTATGAAAATGGCAGAACTAACTAACTCAAGATATAATATTATAATTCAAGAGTGTATTGAGGATTCATTAGGAAAAGATTTAAGAGTATTAGTTGTCAATGGTAAAGTGATTGGTTGTATGATGAGGCAATCCATTGACGGAGATTTCAGAGCAAACATCACACGAGGTGGAGAAGCAATCCCTTATCAGATAGATGATGATATAGAATGGATTGGTGGTGAGTGTTCAAGATTATTAAACTTAGATATAGCAGGTGTCGATTTACTATTCAGTAATGGTAGCTATGTAATTTGTGAAGTAAATTCAGCGCCAGGATTTAAAGGTATGGAACAATACACTAAAATAAATGTAGCAGAACAAATAGTGGATTTCATACAGAAAAAAGTAGGAACTAAATAGTTATTACCATATAAAAGGAGTGGAAACTATGAAGCAGTATTTTTTAGTATTTATAACATTTTTTACAATGTTTAATGGATATGTTTGGGTCAATCAGTTTGAGAGATACAAAGATATTTACAGAGAACAAATAGAGACTTTGAAAGATGAGAATCTTCAATTAAAAGAAAAGGCAGAGAGTAAGTTAGAGGGATTAGATGTGACAGTAACTATGTATCACCCAATTCGTCATCAGACTGATTCTACACCGGACATTCTTGCGGATGGAACGCAAATAAAGATTCACCAAGCGAGTGAATATAAATACATAGCGGTGAGTAGAAATCTTCTGAAACGATGGGGTGGTTGGTTAGATTACGGAGACTTTATCGTTCTAACAGGTACTGACGGAAAAGATGGAGTGTATCAAGTCAAGGATACAATGAACAAACGATTTGTAAATCGTATTGATATCTTAGAGTCGCCGGGTGTAAAACCATACAAGTTTGAAAACGCAAAGATATTAAAAACAGATTTGAGTGCGGATATTAAATTTGTCTCAAATTAATACTTGACAATGAAGGTAAAAAAGGTTATATTATGAGTAAGAAAGAGTACAGAAAATATCAAAATTCTATTTGGTATAAAATAGAAAGATTTTTTGATAGACACAATCATCTAATGGAGTTCATCAGAACACTATTGGCTTTTGTGGTTCTATCATTACAACTATATATTATTACGAGGTTATAGATGAGTTTCGAAAATTTCTTTGGAGAAGCCGAGTTTAATTACGAGGAAGAAAAGAAAAAGTTTATAGACAATATGGACTTCCTAAAAGANATGTCAGTTCAAGAATCTACATTGTGGAAGAAGTGGGAAGAGTTCAACAAAGACCCACAATTCTTTATGGATAGAGCAGACACGATTGACAGATTAGAAAAGACTATCTGGCAACCAACAGACATCTACAATAAAGAACTCACTATTCAAGAAATCAATTCAATAGAACCAATCGTCGAACCAGTTACACAAGGTAATGCAAAAGAAAACGAGGATTGGATTATCACAAGACGACTAATTCACTCAATGGAGTTCACAGCTAATCCAGGTCGTAATGTCAAGTTCTATGTAAAAGATAAATCATCTGGCAAAGTGTTAGGTTTGATTTGTTTAGGAAGTGATGTAACGAGTTTAGGAGTTAGAGATGAGTTGATTGGTTGGTCAAAAGAAAATAAATTTCAAGACGGAAAACTAAATCATACTGCAATCGGAACCACGATATGTTGTGTTCAACCATTAGGGTTCAATATGTTGGGTGGTAAGTTGGTAGCACAAATGGTTACATCAAAAGTTGTTCGTGATACTTGGAAGAAACTTTACGGACAAACATTAGTCGGTATATCCACTACTGCTTTGTATGGTATTCATTCAATGTATAACGGAATACCACAATGGAAAACATTAGGTGAAACTAAAGGTAAGATTAGTTTAAAACCTGATGACTCATTTTACGATACTTGGCACCAATGGTTGAAAGATAACAATAGAGAAAGATANGACGAAGTAACAACTTCTAAAACAGGTCAACCAGTAACAGGTATTAAACAAAAGATTATTCAATTGATATATCAAGAGTTAGGAATCAAACGAGCAAAGTATGAACACGGATTCAAACGAGGTGCTTACTTTGCAAACATATATCAGAACGGAAAAGAATTTCTTAGAAGTGAAATCAATGAAGACGAACTTGTAATAAGAAATATGTTTGATAGAGATATTGAGTACATTGATAGTTGGTGGAAACGAAAAGCAATAAATCGTTATACTAAATTATTAGAACAAAATAAAATTAAACCAGAAAAACTATTCTACTCAGGTATGATAAACATATCTTGGGAAGAAGCAAAAAAGAAATACTTAGGAGATATAGGAAGATAATGAAACAATTAACAGAACAACAAATCACAAGTAATTGGGATAAACTTCGTGGGATAATCAACGATACATTTAGTGGAGAGAGATTAGAAAAACTAAATAAGATGTATGATTATTTTGAAGATAGAATGGTAGTAGCGCCAGCAAGTGGTAGAGCACACTTTCATAATGCTATGGTAGGTGGATATGTAGAACACATATTACACATTGTAAAGTTCTCACAAGAACTCAGAGATATATGGGAGAAGAACGGAGCAACAATTAATTTTACAAATGAAGAATTAGTATTTGCAGCTTTACATCACGACTTAGGTAAAGTTGGAAACTTAGAACACGATTATTACATACCACAAGAATCAGATTGGCATTTAAAAAATCGTGGTGAAATATTTACTCACAATCCAGAATTACAATATATGACTGTAACTGATAGGGCTTGTTGGATACTACAACATTTTGAAATCCCTATGACACAATGGGAGTTTATTGGATTGAGATTAACAGACGGACTATATGAAGAGGGTAATGAAAAATATTATAAAGGATACAATCCAGATTTTGGATTGAGAAGTAATATTGCTTATATCTTACACCAAGCAGATATGATGGCTACTCACATTGAATCTAATCAATGGGAAAGAGGTGATAAGGTTGAATCTGAAAAAGTTCAGAAGTCAGTATCAAACATTAAGAAAGCAGTTGATAAAGAGGTAAAAGAAAAGTTCAATACCGAATCATCAGATGCTAAAGATATATTTAACGAACTATTCGGAGAACAAAAAAAATGATATTAGAAATTATATTAGGATTATTTGTAATCACATTAGGTTGGACTACATTTAATTTAACGAGAAAAGTAGAGAGATTAGAAACTTGGATTGAGAGTTACGCTCAAAGAGTTATTGATACACAAGAGACACTAAAAGAAATCGATGACAAAGGTAGTTTTGAAGCCGATGACGAAATAGGTGTAGTGTTCCAATCCATTAAAGAAACAATAGACGAACTAAACGAAATAACACAAGAGGAGTTATAATGCCAAGAAAAGCCAAAAAGGGTTCACCAAGATATTACTTTCATCAAGGAACTGAAGACGCAATCATTAGACATAATAAAGAAACTCGTCCACATATAAGAGAACGAATTTATAATGAACACATTAGAGTTCCATTTGAGAAGTTGGCAGAAAACATTATTCATACATTTAAGTTTTACTACTTTGATGTTCCGAGTGTTGATGTAATGCACGAGGTAGTTAGTTTCTTGTATATGAATATGCATAAATTTACTGAAGGTAAAGGTAAAGCATTTAGTTACTTTAGTATCGTCGCTAAGAACTATTTGATTCTACACAACAACAACAATTATAAAAAGATGAAACAGACTGATAGTGAAGAGGTTACGGATTATAAACGAGACCCAATCACAGAAGCATCAAGAGATGATATGTTGACAGCTAAAAAAGAATATCTTGATTTGTTTATTGAGTATTGGGAAAACAACTTAACTACTGTTTTCAAAAGAAAACAAGATATGGATGTTGCTAATTCAGTTTTGTATCTTATGGAGAATAGAGAGAACATTGATAACTTCAATAAGAAAGCTCTCTACATTATGATTAGAGAAATGACAAACTCTAATACACAACACATCACAAGAGTAGTGAATGTGATGAAAAAACATCACATTAATCTACAACACAACTATCTAACAACAGGTTCAATAGAAACCAAGTATACAGGTAGTTGGGATAATTTATAAAAAAAGGGCAGTATTTCTACTGCCCTTTTAATTCCACCTTTATTCTTTGTTACTTATTAAGTAATCCTAATACCACCAATAGTGATATAAATCCAGCGAATCCTGCTTCACTTATAAGATTCACTAAACCAATTAGATTACCAACAATGTCCATACCTAAGAATCCCCCTACAAATATTAATTGTACAAGAACCCCAAGACCGATAATGTGAAGTAGAACTTCTTTTAACCCACTTACTGCTTCCATTATCATTGCCATAGTATTTTTCATTTTAGTTTCCCCTTTTTATTACTCTAACTGACCACATATTTCGTGGTCGTATAATAACTATTAGCAAATATGACAAAAATCAAATAGTATATAAATATATATCTCTATTTTTTGACTATTTACTATTTATTATTAGGTAAATTACAGGCAAAATTATGGCAAATGATTACGAAATATTCGAGGGAAAAACCCTTTCCGATGTCTTTAAGGACATATATGATAATTCCAAAACTAATAAACAACAATTAGAAGTATTGATGAAAGAGGTAGTTGGATTTATTAAGGACGGAGATACAGCCGTTCAGATTATACCTATGTTAAAAGAGTATTTAGAAATCAATGTTAAGAACGATGAACAACTTGTTAAGTTAGCAACTATCGTTCAAAGAATTACAGCAGCTGAAAAACGAGTATCGGATTCAGNAGATGAGTTCGGTTTATCAGAAGCAGAAAAAGAACAATTGATGAACGCAATAGAATCAGATGTTCAAGAGTTACAAAACAAACAAGACGAAGTCTTGGAATCTTTAAACAAAGGAAACTAATGGCACACATAGTTAACAAAGGTGGTGGTGGAGAACCAAACCCTTTAGATAATCAATTACTAACAAGTGATGGATTAAAAAATAAACTCGCGCAATTAGGTGCGGAACATTTATTCTATGAATTAGAAGCAGTGGAAGTAGTGGATATATTTAGGCAGGTTCCAACTATAACTGAAGCACAAGGTGACACGGGTCCAGAAGATACTACTGAACCAAATTTATCAGGACCAGGCGCAATACTCGGTAGATATGTTTTTTCAGAACACGGAGATAGTCCAAGTGAACTACAAGAATTTTTTCCACTAAACTCAAACATATTACAAATGCCAGTAGTTGGAGAAATAGTTCTTGGATTTAGTGACAAAGCCACACAACAAAGATATTATTTTGGTAGGTTAAATGTGAATATCGATAAAGTTAATTTTCAAAGTTTTAATCTAAGTAGTGTTGGTGAGGATACAACTGATGGTGGTGATATCACACCTTTAAATTCAGGTAGTGATGTGAGTGAGTATAGACAAGGTAATTATTTTTTAGATACATTTCAATCAAAAGAAATTCTTGACGAAGGTGACACTGTCGTCGAAGGTAGATTTGGTAACTCAATTATTTTAGGTAGTAATCAAAGAGGTGGTGAAGTATTTTCACCAAACATAAAACTTAAAGCAAATATATCGGGTTCTGACATTGAAGAGGATTCCATTAGTTCTAAAATTCAAATGACCACCAATGAAAAACTTGAATATTCAGAACCTACGAAAACAGAAGGGCCAAAGGCATATAGTGTTAATACAGCTGGTGTAGATGGTAATAGAGGATTTGATATTGATTATTCAGAACCACAAATTATTTTTGACTCTGATAGAATTGTATTGAATGCTAAAAGAAATGATATTGGTATTTTTGCAAAAGGTAAAGTATTTATTAAAGGAGAGAATGTTAGTATTAAAAATAGTGAAGCAATAACTCTTGTAACTAAATCATTAGTAGCAGATACATCAGCAGGAGTAAAAAAAGATATAACTAAAAAACTAAATGATATAGATGGTGATACACAATTATTACCAGAGAACATTTTACCAATGGCACGAGCTATGAGACCAACGATAGAAAATATCAACAATGGAGTAATATCAGCAGCATCAAAAATATTACCACCCGTAATAGCACCGGGTACACCAAACCCATTGAATATCTCAGGTCATTTAATTGACTTAAGATTTTTTAGAGACCAATTAAAAAAAGTAAAAGACTTTTTTGAATTTAATTGGGTGAATAAACAAGAGTGGAAAACCGTATCGTTAAATGAACTAACTGAAGAACTTGGATTGAATGATTTAAAAACTCTTCCACCTGAACAAATGCTTGCTTGGGATGAGTTCTTTGATGATGTAGATGCTGCAAAAGCTAAGGTAGAAAATATACAAGCACAGGCAGCTGCAGCAGCTGTAGCGGTGGCAGCACTAAATGCAGCATTTGATGTCATACAAAATGGTGGTGGTTCAGTACAAACAATTATAGAAGCACTTGATGCTTATGAAGCAGACCCAAACAATCCACCAGTGGATACAACTGACATCAGAGATGTAATTGCAGATGGTGCAGATACTGAAGATGTAAAAAGATATCTTGACTTTGGTGGTTCACCACAAGTTAGAGAACTATTAACTTTTTCTCAACAAAAAGAACAAGACGCACAAAAGTTGTCTTCAATGGGAATAATAGCAGATTTAATTAACGAAGGAATGAATTTATAACTAAACAGGAGTAGTAATGAAGAAAAATGAATTAATAAAAATAATCGAATTAGTCGTCCGTAAAGAAGTCAAAAAACAGATGACAGAGATATTTATTAATGATAAAGAAGAAATCAAATTATCAGAAACGATTTCTAAACCAACACCTAAAAAGGTAATTAAGAAAAAATCTAAAAAACAATACACAAAAGACAAAGCGTTGAATGAAGTATTGAACAACACCAAACCATTGGGTTCATCAGGACAAACTGATGAGTATCCAACATTGGGCGGTGGAGTATTAGGTTCTGACAATATGGCAGATGTCTTAGGTTATGGTGATTTAGGTATGGGACAGAATAAAGAAAGAGCAAGAGAAATGGCAGCAGTTGACTCAATCAAGAAAGCAGGTGTATCAGTAGACCAAGTTCCTGAAGATGTTCAAAATGCATTGACTCGTGATTATTCTGGTTTGATGAAAGCAATTAATAAGAAAAAAGGTGATAACTTTAGACCATAATGGCAAGTGTAAGAGAAATAGATAAAAATGATGACATCTATGTTGGAGTTAGATTTCCATTAGACCATAGTCAAGAAGGGTTTTTTTATAAAACAAAAACAATACTTGAACAAGCAAAATCTAATATGAGAAATTTATTATTAACTTCAAAAGGTGAAAGAGTCATGCAACCAGAATTTGGTTCAACTTTAACTGATGTTCTTTTTAATCAAGGTGAAGATGTTGAAACTGAAATAGATGAAGCTATCAGAGAGGCAGTATCAAATTGGTTACCTTATGTTATCATCAATGAGATAAATATGTTTCAAGAGGGTAATCAAGTTGATGTATCGATAGACTTTTCAGTAACATTAGAGCCAGATTCATTTGACACATTAACATTTAATTTTAATATTGGAGAATAAAAATGCCGAGGCAAGTAGACTACGGAACAAATAAAAAATTAGTAAAGAAAGAGGTAAACTATCTTGGTAGAGACTTTCGTGATATAAGACAAAATCTTATTGAGTTTGCGAAAACTTATTTCCCAAATACATACAATGACTTTAACGAAGCATCACCAGGTATGATGTTTGTTGAAATGGCAGCGTATGTTGGTGATGTATTGAATTACTATGTTGATAATCAATTCAGAGAAACACTTTTACAATTTGCAGAAGAAAGAAAAAATGTATTAGCGATTGCACAATCATATGGATATAAACCAAAATTAGCAGCACCTTCAACAGCAGAATTAACTTTACAAGTTGATGTTCCTGCTAAGGATTTAGGTGGTGGTAATTATAAAGCAGATTTAGATTATGCAGGTATACTAAGTTCTAATTCTACCGTATTGTCAACAAACGGAACAGAATTTACTTTATTAGATGATGTAAACTTTAAAGCATCAAGTTCATTAGACCCAATGGATGTGGAAGTATTACAGCCAGCTTCAGGCAATATTCCAACAAATTATAGGTTGACTAAAAAAGTATTAGCAAAATCAGGAACAAGAGAGTCAGAAACATTTGCATTTACAAGTGCTAAAAAGTTTGACAAGATAGTTTTATCAAACGAAAAGGTAACGGAAATTGTATCAGTAGTGGATAGTGAAAATAACAAATACTATGAAGTTCCTTTCTTAGCACAAGATACAGTGTTTGAATCGGAAGAAAATACAACACTCAATGACCCAGCGTTATCACAATATCAAAATGACGCTCCTTACTTATTAAAACTAATCAAAACACCAAGAAGATTTACAACTTATGTTCGTGATGATAATAAAATGGAATTAAGATTTGGTAGTGGAATTAGTTCAGATGCTGATGAAGAGTTGATACCAAATCCAGATAATGTTGGTTCATCATTAGGAACAGGCATTTCAAGATTAGATGAATCTTATGACCCAACTAATTTCTTAAAAACACAAACATTTGGATTAGCACCAAGCAATACAACACTTACTGTAACTTACAATTATGGTGGGGCAGTTGAAGATAATGTTCCTTCTAATGCTATCAATAGATTCAATAGAAAAACATACACCAATAGCACGACGGGCTTAAATGGTGATTTGCAAGATACATCAAATGCAACATTAGCAGTATTTAATGAAGAACCTTCTTCAGGTGGTGCAAGTCAAGAAACACTAACGGAAATAAAAGAGAACGCTGCAGCATACTTCAATGCACAAAACAGAGCAGTAACAAGAGCAGACTACATTACAAGAGTATACTCTTTACCACAAAAATATGGTAATATAGCAAAAGCATTTATTGTTCAAGATGAACAATTAGAAGAAAACGGACAATTAGAAGTTATCGATGGTGTAGTGAAAAGAGTGGGAAATGTATCAACAATACCTAATCCACTNGCATTGAATATGTATTTGTTAGGATATACAGGAAATAAAAAGTTAACTCAAGTTAATCAAGCAGTAAAAGAAAATTTAAAACTATATCTTTCACAATATAGAGTATTGACAGATGCGATTAATCTTAAAGACGCATATGTTATAAANATTGGTGTTAAGTTTAATATCATAACTCGTAGAGGATATAATAAAAATGATGTGTTGTTTAGAGCGATACAACAAGTAAAGAACTTCTTTGCAACAGAAAAGTGGCAAATCAATCAACCGATTGTGTTAAGTGATTTAGCATATCAGATTTCATTAGTGGATGGAGTTGTTTCGATAGTTCCACCAGAAACAAATAACCCACAAAAGAATTTAATTGTTATTGAGAACAAACATTTAACAACAGACAATTATAGTGGTAATGTTTACGATATAGATTCCGCATCAAAAGATGGAGTTATATATCCTTCATTAGACCCAAGTATATTTGAACTGAAATTCCCTGATACAGATATCGAGGGTAGAGTATTGGGAGATAAATAATGCATTATTTTGAATTTGGAAAAAGAGACGCTACAATCTATTCAGGTGGAACAACAGCTTCACGAAACACTGGATTAGATGAGATATTAGAAATAAATAAAGTTGTAAACAATAATGGTACGGTAGGTAATGTATCAAGAGTATTGATTGATTTTGACTTAACATATATTTCAGAATCAATTCAAAGTGGTCTAATGCCAGCGACAACAAAGTTCTTCTTAAATTTATATGACGCAACTTCTGAAGAAGTTGAAGCAGAACAACCACTTCACATTTATATGGTTAGTGGTAGTTGGAAACAAGGAACAGGAAAACTTGACCACAATCCAGTAACATCAGACGGAGTAAGTTATCAATATAGAGACCACGATGCTGAGACACCTTGGATTACAGGTTCAGTATTGACTGAAGGTGGTACTTGGTTCACAGCTAGTCTTGATGCTAATCAAGAGTATGGAATCAGTTCTTCTTTTGATATCACATTTGATAAAAAAGATATCAGAGCAGATGTAACGGATTTAGTCAATAATCATATTTACTCAAGTTCAGTTTACCCGAACAACGGCTTTATCATCAAGAGAGAGGATAGTGGTTCTTATGGAAATAATAATGCAACAGCAAGTTTTGATTTCAATTCAGGACAAGAAGGTGATTCAACCCGTTTAGGAAACTTAAAGTTTTTTGGTAGAGAAACACATACAATCTACCCACCTAAATTAGAAGCAGTGTGGGACGATTCAGTTTGGTCAACAGGTAGTTTATCACCACTAAGTTCAACAGACTTAGAAAGATTAAAAGTATATTTTAAAAATATAAGACCAGAATACAAAGAAAACACAAAAGTTAAATTAAGAATAGTTGGTAGAGAATTATATCCNACNACNGCTTTNGCNACAACACCNGCAGAATTAGATGTAAAATATTTACCAAGTGCATCTGCTTTCTATTCAGTTAGAGACGCAGAGACAGAAGAAGAAATAATTCCATTTGGTACAGGTTCAAAAATTAGTTGTGACTCAACAGGTAATTTCTTTAATATACAAATGGACGGACTACAAGCAGAAAGAAATTATAGATTTTGTATCAAAGTAGTTAGTGGTAGTNATACTACTGACGAACAAATAAACTTCTATGATGATGATTATGAATTTAGAGTGGTGAGATAAAATGCCTTATTTACCAAGTGACGCTAAGAAAAAATCAGAACTATATGATAATGTATTGTCAGGTGATGTTTTAGAATATCAAAATGAAATTGAAGATTTAAAAAAATCACTAAACATATCAGGTTCAGTTGTTGATGCTAAACAACCACTAAGAGATTCAAGTGGAGTATTACAATCATTCGAAAGTCGTGTTGATGGAGTATCATTAGAAGAGGACTTTCAACAAGTTCGTTTAGAAAATAAACAACAATACTTTGTAGGAGAACTTGATAATAGTTTTAGTTTTTTCTTTGATGAAGAACAACAAGGTCAAGAAACTACTGATAGCGATACAACAACTGAAGAACAAATTTCTACTGAAGAAGTTGAATTTCAAGCAACCGTAAGAGATTATTTAATTCAATTTGTTAATGAACATTTCAAAGAAGAAAACACACCAGATATTTCAACCGACAGATTACACGAAAAACTTACTGAATTTTTTAAAACTGAATACGATAGATACATAGGTAAAGCNTATGGTGGTACTCTGATGGGATTGGTAACAGCTAAACTAAACAAAGGTAAAAACGCTGATGGCTGGGAAGATTTTAGACTAAATAAAAAAAGAGAAGTAAGAGGAATTAGTGGTAAAAGATTTAAAGAAGTTAAAAAAGATTTAAGGAATTTTCGTTATGACGAAATAGTCGAAGACCATTTGTATAGAACACTAATCGGACAAGAAATATGGTTGAAACTTGGATTCCCATACATAGTAGATAAGAAACTTGATTAAGGATAACAATGGCTTTAGAATACGGATTCACAGATAAAGAAAAACAAAATTATTATCAACCAAGTAAGGTATATAGCAGTTTTGGTAGAGATTTTACCAATGACTATATTGCATTACACGTGTATNATATGANTGATGTATTACTTGTGACAAAGATAATGTCTTTAGATGAAGTAGGATTTACTGAAGATGGAACATTTGTTGATTTAAATATTGGACAACACTTAAGAAGTTTAGGTTTTCGTCAAGGTGATTACAAAGTAACTTACAAATTTTTAAGAAGGTTAGCCGGAAGACCAAGAACAATTTTTGTTGACGAGAAAGGAAAAATATTTACAGGTGATGTAGAAAGAAAACTAATCAATGGAGAAACAAGATACTTTCAAAAAACTTCCGATGAAGAAAAATCAAACAATGAACCTATTGAAGTGTTCATAAGAGAACAAAAATATATTATAGCTGAATCATCACCAGACAAATCAGAATTAAGAATTTCAACAGACCCACAAGTTAGAAATGATGAATATCTAAGTGACTTCAAAGAAATGAATGCTATGATAGAATATCAACCAATAAACGATGACAATGGTGGTTTGATAAAGTTTGATTCAAAAGACCAAAATGTATTAGAGTTTGACATCAATCCACAAGACAGAGGGTTCACTCAAAATATGGTAGGTGGACAAATTGTTATACCGAGTCTATATAAAATTACAGGTAATGAAGATACAACAAACGAAGATACCACAAGTGATATTTTAGAGAAGGCTCCAAAAAGCACAGAAGAAAAATATGATGGGTTGACACAACAAGATTTAATTGAACTAGCTGCAGGTGGAGATGAAGACGCAGATAGAGAACTTCAAGAACGAGCAGCAGATAGAGATTACTAATGGCAGACGAAAGATATAGCACAGAATCAAATGGTAGAGCAGGAGCTGGTGGAGTACAAACTCGTGGTAAGTCATTACTAAAAGGTAAGAAGAAAACACTAAGGTCATTACTTGTTACGGCACCACCAAGATTACCACAACGACCTAAGATAGAAAATATATCTGAAGAAAAAAATACTTCAGAGCCAGGTAATGCTTTAGCCAATATAGTAGCAGGGTATAAACCAAAACCACCTGCGAATGTGGTTGAAACTGAAATAGCGATAGAGGAAGTGTCTGAAGTTGTAAAAACAGAACCCGAATCTTTGCCAGTTCAACCATTAGTCATACCTGCACCAGAATTATTACCACCAATAATAGAAACACCCACGAGAGATATTGGTGTACAAACACCAATGCAAAAAAGGTCANCATCAAATTTAAGACCCGATGGAGTTACAGAAATACTTGGACCTGGTGGAGTAGTATTGGAAGAAATTGGTGAGGACGGAAGAGTTATTGTTGACCCAATCAAAGATGTTGGATTTGACCCAAAAGACCCACCATCTGCTATCAAGAAATTAAGAGAAGACTTTAGAGAGCATGTTGTTACGGGTAAAGATGAAGCTGGTGAAGTATTTAAACCAAAAGATGAAACTATAAAATCTTTAAAAGATAGTGGATTAGAAAGATTTATTCCAAAAGTTCCTAAACCAATTATTACACCCAAAGTTGAAACAGAAAGTGGTGGTAGAGGTGGTCAAGCAAAAGAAAAAATTATTACTAATGGAGAAGCTCAACAAAAATTAACACCAAGAGACTTTGTAGCAACAATTACTGAGGTATTGGATAGTAATCGTGTTAGAGTTTCATTATCTTATAATGACGGAGTAAATTTATATCAACACAAAGGTGATGATGAAGTAGGGAAGAAATTTAAAAACTTTAGAGTCAACTATATTAAAAATAATATTGAACGATATAAAACCTATATGGTGAAAGATAATGAATATTATTTAATTACAAATGAACAACTTGGTGAAAATGGAAAAGAAAGATTTGTTAAATTAAAACAACCTGCNGAAACTTGTGAAGTCGATGATAAAGTTTTATTTGTAGAAAAAAGATTGCCAGATTATAAAGATGTAGTTAATTTAAATCCATTTATAGAAGCAGAAGACGATAGTTTATTTTTAAGATTACCTAACTTAAATTCAGTAGATAATCCAATAGACTTCCAAGGAACAAACTACAAATCTCACGATGGATTATTGAGTAACAAAGATGATGACTCAAGAGACATTGAAAGAATATTAGTATCAGGTAGTTTATTAGATGTTCAACCAAATATCGATTATCAAAAAACCACAACTGATTTGAACATTGAGCCAGACGATACAGGTTTTGGAAACTTTGTAAATTTCTCAAGTGCAGAGAGAAGACTAACAAACTTCAAAGATAAGTTATTATTGATTGAAAGTCATAGTGCAGCAAGTGCTTCACTAACAACAATATCAAGTTCAGCAGATACAAGATTACAATTACAAAGAAAAAAACAAAGAGTAATTAATTCTTTTGACCCGTTTGAACATTATATGTATTTTGAAAGTTCATCATACAGAAGTGGTTCAGACGGACAATTCCACGATACTTCTTGGCCTAAATCAAACTCAACTGCACCATATACATTACAAGCTACAGGAGATGTTTCAAGTTGGTATAACAATATGATATCGAGTGCTTCAGCTTATGACCAAAGAAATATGAACTCACTTAGAAATTCTTTACCACTACACGTGAATCAAGATACAACTAATAATGTATTCTTAGAATTTATGGATATGGTAGGACAACAATTTGATGAGATATGGAGTTACACAAAATCTATTACAGATATTAATGTTAGAGTAGAAAAAATATCAGAAGGTATTTCAAAAGATGTTGCACAAAAATATGCACAAGCACTTGGACTAAACTTAACAAGTGGAAATGATTTAGTAAATTTACCTGAGTATTTATTGGGTAATGATTCAAGTGGAACATCAGTATATGAAGACCCACAAGAAACCGTAACTGAAGAGATATGGAAAAGAATATTAGCAAACCTACCTTACTTTATTAAATCAAAAGGTACGGAAAGAGCACTAAAGGGATTATTAAATTGTTATGGTATACCAAGTTCTATATTACGAATAAGAGAGTATGGTGGACCAGACAAAGGAACAAGAGTCAATTACGAAATTAAAAGAAAGTTTACACGAGCAACAGATTTCAAGTCAGGTCAATATATTAAAACACAATGGAAACCTGCAGCAGACGGATTAATTCCTGATACAATAGAATTTAGATTTAGAAGTCCTAAATCACAAGACCAAGTAATTTTACAAAAAGAAGATAACTTTGCTATCTCATTAGAAGATAACGGAGCAGCAGATGAATATGGACATTTAAGATTTACCATTAGTGGTTCAGACGGAAGTGTAAATTATATTACTTCATCAGAACAACCATTTTATAATGATGAGTTTTGGTCAGTAATGTTGACAAGAAAGTCAGCAAGTAATGACCTTGAATTTGATGATGATAGTATATATGCAAGTTCTTCATTAATGATATTGACAACTAAATATTATGAATCATCAAAACGAAGAATATTATTCCAAGATAGTCAAAGTATGGAAGTTACTTCTTCAACAATTAATGCGGCATTCACAGCAAGTGGACACGTATACTTAGGTGGTAGTGGTAGTTCATTCGGAACTCAGTTTACAGGTTCGTTAATGGAGTATCGTTTATATTCAGAACCATTGAGTTCAAGTGTATTTGACAATCACGTTAGAGCACCAAAATCGTATAATGGTAATCATTACTCATCATCATACGACAAACTATTAGTTCGTTATGAATTAAACGATGATAAAAATTTACAATCATCACCCGGTGTTACAAGTTCAGCACACGACTTGACTTTCGAAACAGGTTCAGCAGAGGTAAATGGATTTACAGGAAACTTCTCACGAACATTAGTAGACCAAGAAAAATTAAGAATACCTGATATCGGTAGTTCTCGTAGAAATGCAACAAAGATTAGAATAGAGGACACAACAATACAACAACCATTGGTATACAACCAAAGAAAAGAAAAATCTGCAGATGATTTTGCACCAATCGATAGTAACAAGTTAGGGATTTATTTTTCACCAACTGATGTTGTAAATGAAGATATAATTTATAGTATTGCAGATTTTAATTTTGATGATTTTATTGGAGACCCATCACATCAATTTAAAAAACATTATCCTGATTTAAGACATTTAAGAAAAGAATATTTTAAACGATATCACAAAACAAATAACTTTTTTGACTATTTAAGAATATTAGGATTCTATGATTCAAGTGTATTTACACAAGTAAAGAATTTAGTTCCTGCAAGAGCAAACTCTACAGTGGGTGTATTGGTTGAACCAAGTATATTAGAACGCTCTAAACAAGTTATTGGAGATAGACCAGAGTTTGAAAATACATACTATGAAAACGCAGGACACTTTGATGAAGGAGTCAAGGTAACAAGATACATATCAGGTTCAGACGATAACTATTTTGAACCAAGTGGTGAATACAATACATACGATGGTAAACTTAATTTAGCATTCTTTGATACAGGTTCATCATTAGGATTTTTAAATAATCGCTCTATAATGGTGTTAGATGCCTTAGACCCAAGAAGTGAATACGGAACTTTATATGCAACAGCAAGTGTTGAGGATGGGCCAGGAACAAGTAACAAAATATTTACAGAAGTATTACAACCTAATATAACGGCATCAAGAACATCTGAGGTAAACGAAGAAAAAAGATACTTCTACTCAAGTTCATTGAGTGCTTCAATAGGAACAAGTGTAGCATATAGTCATTCATTTGTAGAGAGTGATTTCCAAAGTGTAGCACACGATTCATCACTATTTAGAACATTTTACATAGGAACAAAATTAACAAGAGATAATACAATTGACGGAAAAGAGCCAATTGAAGTGAATCAAGTATCACCAACATCGATAGTGACACAAGATTCAGACATAACTAAGTTGAGAACAGATTAAAACTAATGGAAAATTTAACTTTCTTATATTTATTACTGAATAAGAATAGTTATATAATTTCCACAGGAGCAAAATAAATGGGATTTTTAGACAATACAAGTATAACAGTAGACGCTATTTTGACAAAAAAAGGTCGTGAACTTTTGGCAAGAGGGCAGAATGAATTTAAAATTACAAAATTTGCATTAGCAGATGATGAGATTGATTACAATCTTTACGATACAACACACCCAAATGGGTCAAACTTTTATGGTGCGGTCATAGAGAATATGCCACTATTAGAAGCGTTCGTAGATGAAAATCAGCTAATGAGATACAAATTAACAACACTTCCAAAGGAAACAGCAAAACTTCCTATATTGGAATTACCAAGTCCATCATTGACTTTCAATGGAGCAGGACAAACTCAAACAATCAATCCAAACACTCGTAATGGTGTTGATACTTCATACACATTTATATTACAAAATGCAGAAGTAGCAAATATTTCACCAGTAGGTGTTGCAGCAGCACCATCACCAAGTCCAAGAGGACGAGGTAGACAAGACGATGTCTTATTAAGAGAAGAGTTGGATATTGTACCAAGAGGTAGAAGAGTGACTACACCAATATTCTTAAACGAGGGTGAAAGAAAGCGCTCAATAACTATAACAGCAAAATCAGTTAATATTATTTCAAGGTCATTAACTGCACTAACATCAACTAATGTAACGGTAGTTGGTAATCAATCAGGTGCACAATTTACCTTACCGATAACTGTAAAAGCAGACCCAAGTAAAGTATAAGGAGTAACTAATGTCGACATACCAAATATTTGATAGAGATAATGATGTAGTTGAAAATCAAAGAACAACTATATCAAGTGGATTATGGACAGGTGGTTCAGGAACATTAACAGCCGCATTTACACAATCTACAAATGGAAACATTACAGGTTCATTTTTAGATATCTACAACGAAGACCCAAACTTATCAAGTTCAGCAGAAATTCAATATGGAGTTGGATATGCACACTTTGATGGAAGTGGTTCAGCAGGTAATACAACTAAATTAACATCAGGTGGTAGACAAACAAAAGCATTGTATAGTCAATTTAGAAATGTATTGTTAGCACCTAATACTGAAAAGTTTGAATTCACATCTTCACCAACAGCATCAGGCGATAAAGACTTCTACTTTGTTTCTTTCCAAAGAGCAAGACAAAGAGAAAAGATAGACCCAGGTAATTGGGAATTACACTTAGGTGGTTATGGTCTTATGCCAGCAGGTGACACTAGCGATAGTGTTGTCAAACTTATAGATGATAGTGGAGCAACAACAAATGTCACTGTTAATCAAGGTGGTAGAGTATTTAATGTTGTTAGTGGTTCAGTAGCAGACGGAGTAAGTGTGCCAGCAGCGTCTGAAACCGCATTTGGTTCTTATGGATTATTTTATCCTGACTTAGGATTAATATTATTAAATGCTAAGATGGCTGAATTAAGTGGTGGAGTAGGAGCGAACCCAAGAGCAGCTGACACATTTAACAATAGACCACAAGCATTCTATAACTCAATTAAATCAGGTTCATATTTTGCAGCTCGTAGAGAAGAAGAAATAAGTTCAACCAATTTCTTTGTTCGTGTTAATAACAAGAAATTTAATTTCAGTTCTAACCCAACATTTGCAACAGGTTCGGATGGTTCTTTAACTCAAGCTACTTTCTTCAAAGACCCAAAAACTTTTATTACACAAGTTGGTCTTTACAATGATGAGAATGAGTTATTAGCTATCGCTAAATTATCTCAACCTTTACTAAACTCATATTCAAGGGAAGCTATTATTAAAGTGAAACTTGATTTTTAGGACAAACTAATGTTCAAGAATCTTGATAATTTCCAAGACCCTGCAGTTAGACCTTTCAAGGCACACAAGAACTTTACATTCACTAATAATGATAGTGGAAGTGGTGTGTGGGGAATCAAAGCTCGTAGTGGTTCTCTATTCAACTATGTAAGTTCATCAGACGCAATAACTGAAGTCGTATCTGGCTCAGTAACAACAAGATATTTTGGATTACCAACTTGGCATACATTGAATCAAACATTCTATGCTAATCATATTACAGCAAGTTATACTCCAGGAGTATCGAGTAGAAATCTAAATACATCTGCTTCAATCATAAGTGTTGGTAGAGATTTATTTGGAGAAGAAATAAAGCCAGGTAGTATTGATTTATCAGTAACGATTGGTAGTGTAACTTTTAATATTGTTGATGATGAAGATGGAAATTTATTTGATAGTAATCACTCAGCAAGTTTCTCAACATTCAAAACAAACAATTTCGAAAGTGGTAGTACAACCACTTCAAATGCAGTAGGTAGTGGTAGTGAAGTTGGTAATGTATTTTACGAACAAGGACTATTGGTCTTTACAGATACAGGTTCTTATGCGGATGCGGCAACTTCACCATTTACCTTAAAGTATCAAGGAACTCACACCATATACGAATACGAATATCGTGTGTCAGCAAAACCTTTTGAGTTTAATACTTCAACAAACATCAGTTTAACACCTGATAGAAGTGGTAGTATTACAGTAAAAGAGGGCGCTGTATCAATGTCTAACTTCTTCCCACCAAGTCATAAACCTTCAGGTCAAGGAACAGGAAGTTACGCATTATTCTACAATGCAGCATCAGAACAATTACCAGTAGTAACTGGTTCAGAATTCAAACCATATGTGACAGATATAGGTCTTTACAACGAAGACAACGAACTATTAGCTCACGGAAAACTCGGAAAACCTATCAGACTTTCAGATGATATCGAAACTACTTTTGTAGTTCGTTTCGATGTATAATCTTTAACAACTTTATATTTATTATTGTATAAAACCTAACGGAGAAAACGATGTTTCATTTTATGAAGAATATGGTTATGTCAGCGGTGTTGTTTGGACTTGTTTTCGCACAATCACCAATTATAAGAGTTAAACAAATAGGAACTTGGGATACACCACAAACTTGGTGGAAAGATAGTTCTACACAAAATTTATCTAATTTTTTAGCAGAAGACGCTAGTGCGCCTGCTTTAAAAAATAATAATTTTGACTCGTGGAGAGATAAATTATTAGAGATAGAGGTCACATTAGATGATAATAATACAGGTACTAATTACATTACAGCAGTTCGATTTGACATTGCGTTTGATAATGATTTAATCACTTGGGTAGAACAAGACATAGACGGAGATGGCACGGATGAAACTTCAGTCAATGCTTGGAGTCAAGGTAATTCTAAAGTAATTAAAGGTAGTCATATTATAAATTGGGATGAGGGTGATGATAGCACAGCAAATCCTGACACAACTGATTATTCTTTTGAAGTAGTACATTTTTCTAATGTTGGTTATCGTGATTCATTAGCAGTAAGTGGTAATGAAGTAGAAGAGTCAATATCAGACTCAAGATACGATTGGTTAAGAATTACTATGGTATCTCACGGACACGATGACAATGACGACGGAATACCAGATAAACATTTTGGTGGTGGTAATGGAGTCGAAAAACAATTAATTAAATTACAATTTAAAATAAATGATGTAGCTGATAACTTTGCACCTAAATCATTTAGAGTAGCTACTCATTATGATGGAGACGCAGGTTATTACACTTATGTTTCCGACGACTATCTATTAGATTATAAAGTTTACATAGATGGTAATTGGGGTAACACCACAGAAGACGATAGAACTTTTAACGGAGCTGCTCGTGGTGACATTACACTACATCCGAAATTAGTTGATGTTGAAGGATATTATAGATATATCGGTGAATCAACAGACGGAACAGATTTTACAAGAAACAAATATGCATATTGGAAAGTATTGTTTGAGTTAGATGAATCAAATACTGATTCTAATGGAAATGCAGTTTTCAATAATTGGTTAAATGTTCGTGACATTTCTGACCAATCAAGTCTAACGGACGAAACAACTACTGACGATGTCATTGGAACTAATAGTAATAGTGAAGGATATTATTACTACACTTACGATGACCAAAGTCAAGGTGGAACATCAGACCAAAAAGTTGGTGCTAATGGATTTGAAGGAGTATCATATTGGGATTGGACACATACAGACGATAAAGGATATTTCAATATATCTTTACCACGAAACAATAGATATCGTGTATCGTTCTGGCCACCAGACGCAGATGATTATGCAGGAGACCACACACCATATACACTTGACAGATATAATATTACAAATGTTGTTGACGCAAGAGCAGCATTTAACTTTCAATCTAATAAGTTTGAAAACTCAGGTGATATTGATATCGCAACACCAAGTGCTTACTTGATTGGTGATGTTGACGGAGATGATGTATTCCAATTAAATGACGCATACTTTATATGGGCATATTCATCAGGAGTATTCGATACAGAATATACTCACGTAAACGGAGAAGATTATCAGTCTTGGGCAAGTATTGATAATTTAAATGGAGATGATGATTCATATACTTATTACGAGACACAAAATGGTGTAGCAAGTTTACAAAAAAGAGAATTTAGTATCTTTGTTGATGATGACTTAGACCAAGAAACAGAAGAACTTACATCAGACGCTGGTGGAGTTGCTTGGTTTAATCCTTTAATGAACGATGTTCAAACAGGATTAGATACATTGTTAATCCAATTAGGAGCAGGTAGTTCTGATTGGACAGACAATACAGAGAGTTCTATGAATGATGTAAATCCAGATTACTTATTTAAAACAGATGACTCTGACAAACAAGTAGATATTCTTGGAACAACAAATGATTCAGACATAGCATATTACTTTACAGGTGATATGAACTTAACAGGTGTTAAAGTGGATGTAAATGGAACAGCAACAACACCATCAAGTCAACGGAACAACAAGTTATCGTTGGGGTAATGGAGACGCACCAGATGAGTGGGCAAGAACAATAGATAACAATAGAAGTCTTGGTAAGACTATCAACAACACCAGATGTTGAATTACTATTACCTGATGACGAAAGTGTTAAAGTTCAAATGGGTAATCAAGTGGTAGTTCCACTAACCATTAAACCACATACAGATGAGGTGACAGGTGAACTAACTAAGATAGCAGCATTTGAGTTTGAAATTAAATATAAAACNGGAGANGCGGGTCTNACNTTCTTAGACGCTCAAACAGGTTTATTACCAGGCCCTTGGATGACTTATCTAAACGAAAGTGAAGTTGACGATGAAGGATACAAAACACTTTCATTTGGAGCATTAGATAACTCACCAAACAATGCACCACAAGATTACTATATCACAGAAGAGATGACTGCTTTACAATTAGTATTTCGTTCAAACATTAGTGATAATAATCCAGAGGAATGGATTACAGCACCACTAAACTTTGTTGGTAAATATGCAGCAGGAAATCCAAATGGTAATGATTTAATTGTGGATAGACAAGATGGTATTGTTCGTATTTGGAATAAGTATTGGGCATTTGGTGGTGGACAACCAACAGAAGATGAACTAACTTATGTTTATCCAAATCCATACAACCAAAATGAACATACTGATATTAATTTCCAATTCTTTATGGAACAAGCAGGGGATGTAAAGATTAGTATTTACAATATCAATGGACAGAAAATGGCAACAATCTTTGAAGAATCAGTTCAAGAAGGTTTACATAACTTCAAGTTTGATGATTTACCACAATCAACAGACCCACTATTACATATTGGATATCAGAACTTAGATTCAGGTATTTATGTTTTCTTAATGGAAACTGATAACAAAATTAAATCAAAGAAATTTACAATAATTAAATAAGAGGGATAGAGATGAAAAAATTATTAAGTTTATTAGTATTAACAGGAACATTATTCGCACAGGCAAATAATATCTTTACACTAAATCCAAGTGTGAATAGTGCAGGTATGGGTAATGTCGGTATAGCAAATGCAGAAGTTAAAAATGTATTTCACAATCCAGCGTTCGCAGGACTAAAAGAATCACACCAAGAAGTATCTTATGTGGAGTGGTTACCAAATCTAACTGATGATATGGGATATCAAAGTATTTTAGTTACATCAGATATGGGTTGGTCAAGTGAGATATTTTATTTCAACTACGGAACACAAGTTCAAGCAGACCAATTTGGTGTGGTGATAGGAGATTTTGAATCATCATCATACAGAGTAAGTGGTGGATATGGATTTGGTTTTAATGATTGGTTAGTAGGAGCAAGATTAAATTTATATAGTCATAACTTTATTGATAGTTTTGATGTTGATATAAATTATGGATTTGATATCGGTGCTTACAAAGAGTTTGGTAATACATCAGTTGGTATCGTATTAAAAGATGTCGGTGGTGAAACTAAATTCTTAGACCAATCACTTAATCTACCAATGTCAGTAGGTGTTGGTGTTGGACATAGTTTTGGAAACTTCTCATTAGCATCAGATGTTAAAGTATTTGAGGACTATAATTCAATTGGATTAGGTGGACAATATGATTTAGGTATAGCAAATTTTAAATTAGGATACTACACAGAATCAGAATTTGATATTGACTATCTAACATTAGGTGGTGGTATTGACGCAGGTATCGTTGATATATCATTAGCATATTATTACAACACAGATAGTTTTCACAATGAAACCTTAATGATTTCATTTGGGTTCGATTTATAAGGAGTAAAAAATGGCAAAGAAACAAGTAGACGCAGAACAATTAGTAGATAATCTACAAAACGCAAAGTTTGGATTATCAATACAAAACATAGTAGCTATCGTTACGGTATTATCATCACTCATAGCAGGTTGGTATACTTTTACAGGTAGAATAGATTCATTAGAAGAAGTAGTTCAAGGATTTGCAGAAACATCAGATATTGAATTAGTNGNACANAAGTTAGAAACTTTTGAAAAAGATATTGATTATCTTAAAGAAAGAGTTGACGCTGGTGCAGACTTATCAGATATCAAAGGTGATATNGTAGAACTACAAGGTGATGTGAANAATCTTAACANAAGTATTAGAAGTGTGAGTAAATCAATTGAAACACACGAAGTAGATTTTCACGGAGACCCATTAGCAAAATTTAAAAAGTAATGGCATTCGTAATTACAGAACCTTGTATCTCAACTTGTGATACAGCTTGTGTAGCAGTTTGTCCAGTGGATTGTATTCACGGGCCAATTGATAAAGAAGGAGCAGGTGCGGAAGTAGAGGGTTTAGATTCGGTTGCAGGATTACAATTATATATACATCCAGATGAGTGTATTGATTGTGGTGCTTGTGAACCTGAATGTCCAGTAGACGCAATTTATGATGAAGATGAATTGCCACAAGAATATGAAAAGTTCATAGAAATAAACGCAAAATTTTTCGAGGAGTAGAAAATGAAAAAACTAATAGCATTAATGATGATTATACCTTTTATGATGACTGCTTGTGCAGCTCAATCAGGTAAAACAAAAGTTCAATCTAAAATCGCATCATACGAAGCAGAGAAAACTCTTGATGATATCAAATGGTATGACGGAGAACCAGAAGGAATACAATTGATACAAATTAGTATTCCACAAAACATTATCAATCAATATCCAGAACTTCGTGATAAACGAGTTGGATTCGGTGTAACAAACAGAATCATTGAGGTATTGGAAGAAGCAGGTCGTTTTTACTTTGTAGAGGAAAAGGATGAAGTGATTAACAAAATCGTTCAAGAGTGGGAAAGAAGTGTTGACGGACTACTTGAAGAAGAACTAAATGTCGGTAAGTTTGCTACAACCAAATGGTTTGCATACGCAGAAATATATGACTTTGCAGTATCTAATCAAGAAGAAATCAAAAGAAGAAAAGCATCACTCAAAAACACTACAATGGTTGGTATCCAAGTTCGTTTAGTAAATGTAGAAACAGGTAGATACATTACAGGTAGTGGATTAGGAACATCAGCAAAAGAAGGTGAAGGTTTGTTAAAAAATCTTGATATGTCTTTTGACCAATCAACAGTATCATTTGCAACAACAGGCGCAGTAATTACCGCAGTTGCTAATGTATTGAGAAGATTAGAAAAGAGAGGTTGGTAATGTGGGGTTTTGGAAATAAAAAAGAGGAACCAAAAAAAGAAGAAACTAAAGTAGTAAAACAAGAAACTAAGTCAAACAACCAAGAAAGAAAAGTTGGAGATGAGTGGATTGGTGAGTTCTCAGGAACAAAAGTAAAGTTTCTTTATAGTGGGCCAGTAGGTGAGTATCCGGGTTGGAAGTAAAATGAATGAAATGGTTACTCACTATATTATTGATAGGTAGTCTTTACGGACAAGGTTTCGGTTATAATTATATAGACCCTTGTAATCAACAAGCGGTTAATCTTAATTACAAAACTGAAACAACTGAAAATGGATTTTGGGTTACTTATTATAACCAACGAAGATTTTTTACTTGGTTGGAAGTAGCAGACGGAACATTACAGAATTGGACACAACAAGTCTACCGAGATTTTGAAAAATTGTTTCCTTGTGCGGTTAACATAGCAGAGGAAGCATTAGCATCTGCAAGTACAATTAATTTAGCAGATGAGTTGGAACGAGAAGACGAAGAAGATATCGGAGCTTCGGAACCAAGTTTTATCGGTGGTGACATCGTTAATACATTTTATGATTATGGTTCAGTTGCGACATTTAACTCGGTTTATACTGAAGAAAATTTTGATTTAACCAAAGAGTTTAATTATACAGTAAACTTGACATTAGATTTGAAAAAAGTTTTGAGTCTATATGGTAGAACAAAGAAAGAAAAACAAAAACGACAAAATGTTTTTTGGAATGCAGGAGCATTATACTATAAAACATTTGAAGGTGAAGATTGGTTAATCACAGGTAATTACGGAAAAGTAATTCGTAATGATATTAGACAAGTTGGATTGTTAAGTTCATCAATAGGTCAAATATCAGAAGAAAACTTTTTCAATGTCAATGGTATGTATGGATATAGATTACCAATTAAGTTAAGAAACAATAATCAGATAAATTTACAAACATTTATAAGTTATACATTTTTTAGATATTATGAGGGTTTAAAAACAGAAACTAAATACTTATTATTAGAGAGTCCTATATTGATTTATCCAGGCGCCAGTATAGATATAAACTTTACTGAAACCTTTAAAATGAATTTTGGGATGTATATAGGATACAATACATTAGTGAATGACTTAGGAGAAAGAAACATAAGTTATTCCATTGTATTTGGAACTAACTTTTAGGAGAGCAAAATGAAAAAGATATTAGATACTATATTTTCTGACAATGCAGAATTTGTTGTTAGATTTATATTTGCAGTGGTATGTATGGGATTTTTGACAGCCAATCTTTTTGGTCAAATGACTGAAACAGACAAAGAAATCACTAAACAAGAACAACGAGACAAACGAGCAGATTATAGAGAGTTTATGATAGAAAAACAAAAGATGTATAATAAAGTTCAAGGTCAACAACAAATTAAAAAAATGATTATTGAAAAAGAAAGAAAAAGAAAGTTTATGAAAAGAAAAATCAGAAGAGAAAGAATTAGAAGTTTCATTCTTGGAATAGGAATAGGATACGCAATAGGAGGCAAATAATGAAAAAACTATGGTCAATCGCAATACTATTTAGTGTAGTTTTTGCACAATTACCAGAACCAACTATGGTTGGACAAGACAGACTACAAGTTCCAACTTTGTCAGTTAACAATTTTGTTAATCAGGCAGAGATTGAAGGACTTGAAGATTCACGAGTTTTCTTAGGTATTTCAAATATACTTGAAGAAAATGTAATGGACTCAAGATACGAATTAGTTGAAAGTGATTCAGACTTTGAGATGACAGCAAGAGTTGTATACCTTGGGAGACCAAGAACATCTACAACATTTCTTGGATTGTTTAGAAGAGAATCATCAACAACAGAGGTTCGTGTGGTAGTTGAATTAAAGAATAAGAAAACAGGTAAAGTAGTAAGTGGTAATGGAACAGGAACAATTGATAAAGAAATCAGTTCCACAGGATTCCAAATAAACGAAGACTTACCTTTCGATAGAAGTGAGCTTGGTGGGGCACTGAAAGAGGCGATAGGTAATGCGGTTCAAGAAATACTATAAGGATATAATTTCTCTAATAGCATCATTGTCATTATTGGCGATGGTATATTTTATGAACCATTACGATATAAAACAAATGTATCGTGAGTTCGCTACACTATCTTTAAAGGTGGATTCTCAAGAGAAACAAATTGAGAAATTAATGAATGAAGTAGAGGAATACAAAAAACTCTATGCAAATCTTCAGGTAGAACTTGAAGAGCATGATAAAACTCGTGGTGTAGAAAATGCAAAACTATTAGAGAGATTAAAAGATTTAGAATACAAAGTTGAAGTCTTATCAATGAAATCAACTATTACTAAAAATAGTCAAGTTTTTAATGATAGATTTGAATTTACAGATAAACAAGAAAATCGTATAGGTAAATACGAAACCAAAGGACAAGTATTGGTTGCTTGGAAAGATGATTATTTGGCGACTAAAAAAGTCAATGTCAATACCATTGGTGAAATTAATTTATCACCAAAGATAGAAAAGCTTGACAAAGACGAATTTGTTTCGTATATTGATGATACTTATATTGGTGGTATAACAATTAGAGGACGAGGTGAAGTTCAAAAAATAGAACCACCAAGAAACCAATTTAGTTTTGGGCCTTTCATCGGCGTTGCATATAATGGTGCGACAGGTTTAACTGAACCGATTGTTGGCGTGGGTATATCATATAACTTAATTAAAATATGGGATTGGAGATAAATGCCAAATAGAAATGCAAAATCAAGAAAACAAAAAAGACAGGCCTTAAATAAAAAATGGGCAAGAGAAGGTAGAACAGCTAACCAACACAAAAAGTGGAAAGCAAAACAACCACAAGGTATGGGATTTGGTAGATGATTAAACTACACATAGCTCCTAACGGAAATCAGACTCTTACAAAAGTTTGTAATATGTGTGGATGTCATATAAACAATTTAGTAGTTGAGGATATATTAGTAAAAAAACCTTCTGACGCAAGAGTGTATGATAAGGATGGGAACGAAATAACAAGAACAGAATTACCAACAAGCTTAACAGAATGTAAATGTGAGAATTGTAATGATTAAATTAAAACAATTAATAAAAGAAAGTTTAAAGGATATGGTATTTAGTAAATCCATAAAACCTAAACATAAGAAAAGAATGGGAATAAAAAATAAATTGTTTCCAAGTAATCCTAAATTAACAATTACACCACCACCAGCTAATGATAGTAATGAAACAAGAACAGAATTGTTTAAATTATTAGCATACAATGATGGAGTTATCGATAGAAAAATGGTTGAAGAGTATGATGATATGACAAAACCATTTATGGAGTTAATAGAAAAACACAATGTAGATGTTACCAAAGATGACTTACAACAAATAATAGATGAAGGTGCTAAGTTTACTTTAAAAATAAAATATAAGTACAATCGTCCAAGACCTTATCAAATAGCAGAACACTACGGAATAGAAGATTTCAAAAGACACAAGTTAGATACAGCAAAAACACCAAGTTATCCAAGTGGACACGCACTACAAGGTAGATTAATTGGATTAATACTAACTGATAAAGACCCGGAACACCAAAATGAATATATGGCAGTATCACAAAGAATATCAGATTCAAGAATAATGGCGAGAGCACATTATCCGAGTGACAAAGAGTATGGTGAAAAGTTGGCGGACGAACTATATGAACAAATGATAAAATGAAAATTTATGAAAATAAAGGTACAAGACATTACACACCAATATTCAATGACTTAAAACCTTTTGATGTTATAGAGGTATCAGAGTTATTAGAAAGAGATAAAAAAATAGACGAGTATGAATATACTTTTAATATAGTACCAAAAAAACATAGACAAAATAAACAAATACCAGAGTTTGGTAAAAAAGTAATTTACATAGAAATACCATACGAGTTTATAAATGAGTGGTTAGAGAGTTGGACAAACGATGTGTGTATGTCAGGTAAACAAGAAAAACCTTGTCGTTGTTATAGATGTAAACATAACGATACACATAGAACTTGGAAGTATGTTAAGTCTAAAATACAGAATAATGAAAAGTGGGAATCAGGTACATCTTTTGAATTTCCCGGCTCATACAATGATTATGTTACTTATTTAGAAAAGGGTATTGCAAGACCAATATACCAACATAATAATGATTGGCCAAAAATGGGGACACATAGATTGGCGTTAACTGCAATCACTAAAAGTGATGTTCCGGTATTCTTTCCATATGAAGATGGAGAAAAGATAATCAATGGTCACTTTCCATTTTTTAAAGATGAGTCATATAATAAATTGGTGATAAATAAAAATAAAGTTGAGTTCTACATTAATGATAATTTAGTTGGAATCTTAAACAAAGGAAAATAAATAAATGAAAAAAACATTAAAATATATTTACGAAGCATTAGGAAAAACAGAATCATTAAGGATTGCTGAGTTCTTAGTAAATCACTATGATAGTAAACTTCCATCAGGTATAAAAATAGTAGAGACTAGCTTTTCAGATGACTCTCTAAAAGGTGATTACGATGTTGATAGAAACAAAATAAGAATTAGAACAAGTTATAATAAGAAATCTGACTTTATCATTTCAGTATTACACGAAATTAAACACGCTATGGATGCGAAAAGAATGGGTAAAAGTAAATACAAACAACAATATGAAATAGAAATGGGTCGACAAATAGCTCTTGGTAAACATCAGTATCACGATAATAAGTTTGAAATAGAAGCTGAGAAGTGGGCTAAAAAAGAATATAGAAAAAGTTGGAGAGGGGATTTTTGATACTGGTATAATTTTTGCTTTGTCAATACCTACCTACAATTATATATATGATTGAAAATCACCAAAATCAATTATTTTTTCATAAATAAAAAAAAATCTATTTTAGAAGTTTTATCTTATATTATAGTTATATGTATGAAAAGTCGTTCAGCCAAGAATAAAGGTAAAAGGTTACAGAATCAAGTCCGAGATTTAATCTTGGAAAAATTCCAACAATTAGAAGAAGATGATGTTCGTTCAACTACTATGGGAGATAGTGGTGAAGATGTTCTATTGTCACCTGCAGCTCGTAAGTTATTCCCATTTTCAGTAGAATGTAAAAACCAAGAAAAACTAAATATATGGAGTTCTTTGGAACAAGCAGAAACAAACGCAGGAAAACATATACCTTTATTGATATTTAAAAGAAACAGAAGTAAAATTTACGCAACTTTACAATTAGATGATTTAATGAGGTTATTAGATGAAAAACAACAGAGTTCAGATTGAACCATTTATAGATGATAAAACAGAAGAGTATGATTACAAGATATTAATTTATGGTAATTATACTTACAGAAAAAACTTAGAAGCAGATTCTTTAGTAGAGGTATTAAGGCATGTCATACCATTTATGTCTAAACAACAAAAGATACATTTTACAATTCCAATACCTGAATATGTGGAATCATTAAACTTTCCAAATGTAGAACAAATCATCTACAAACAACCAACATACATTAATACAATGAGACAACATTTCAATGCTACTGAATTTATGAAAGTGGTTGATTGGAGACATAATGATTGGGATATCGTTTACACTCATCTACCTGAACACTCTTTACAGATAGCAAATTGTTTTCACAATGCAACTAATATAGAACCTAAGATTATTGGATACTCACATTGGTTTGAAGTTCCTGAGAATGCACCATACGGAGATGGTATGCCAGACTATCGTGTAAATCCAAGTAATAATCCAGTTCGTTCAATTGACTTATCAGTAGCAGGTTTATTAGTTCAACAAGAGTGTGGTGTCAATTCAGATTGGTTAAAACAATTAACAATCAAAGAAGCATCTAAACATTATAATCAAGATGTATTAGATGACCTACAAAAAATTATACAACCACATTACTTAGGTGTGGATAGAATCAACATTAGAAAAGAATACAAAGACAAGACTGTTATCTTTAATCATAGAGGAGCAGGATATACGGGTTGGGCTTGGTTTTGTGAAGCTATGGACGAAATATGGTCTGAACGACAGGACTTCAAAGTCTATACTACAATGGCAAGTCCATCACCTTCAAGAGAATGGCATGAGAAAGTAAACTTAGCAGGTAGAGATGAGTATATGGATTTCTTATCCACGATGAAGTTTGGTGTTGGAACATTCGAAGATTATAGTGCTTGGTCAATATCAACAACTGATGGTTTTAGTGTTGGTGTTCCATACTTATTACCAAATAAGTTATGTTATCCTGAAATGGTTGCGGTAGCAGATGAACCTTATCCGTATTTGTATGATGGTAGAGAAGACTTTAAGAAGAAGTTCAAGGAAATGTTAGACAATCCTATTGAATACGATACAGAGAATGTTGCTAAACATATGGTATGGGAAGAAAGAATATCTAAGTGGTTTAACAATTGGGAAAATGTCTTTGATTTAAAACCAATGGGAGATACTGAAGGACTACAAAAGTGTGTAGACTTCATTAAGAAAAAAGGTGTAACAACTAAACACGAAATGATGACCGAGTTCGGATGGGGTTATAGAGTGAAGTTTAATAATTATCGAAACGCTCTTAGAGAAATGGATGAAATCAAATTCACTAAGGACGGATATGAATGGGTAGGAGATTATAATGAGTAGACAATATACAATGAAGTGTAGGGCAGGAGAGTATTATTCTGAGGGATATTTTCAATTAGGTTGGGAAATATTTAAACATAGATGTTGGCATTTGTGGAATCACGGCAAGTGGATGGACTAATGACTAAAAAGAAATCAATATATGATTCAGGTACTACAAAGGGTAGTGCACCAAGAACTTCGGATAGAAAAAAATACGAAGATAATTACGACAAGATATTTAGAAAGAAGGACAAAAATGGAAAGAAAAAAGACAGCAATAGTTAGTGGATACTTTGACCCACTACACGTTGGACATATAGAATACTTCAAACTTGCAAAAGAGATGGCAGATGAACTAATCGTTATCGTTAATAATCACGAACAATGTATGTTGAAAAAAGGTGATGAGTTTATGGACGAACACGATAGATTAGAAATCGTGTTTCATTTAGATATGGTTGATGAAGCAATCGTAGCTTGTGATGAAGGTAAGTCAGTAAGTGATACGATTCGTATGATTCATAGAATGAAACCAATGGACAAGTTAATATTTTGTAATGGTGGTGATAGAGACGCATCAAACTCACCAGAAGTAAAAGTATGTAGTGAGTTAGGAATTGAATTTATTCAAGGATTAGGTAAAAAGATTCGTTCATCATCGGAATTGACTGGCTTAGTGGAAATGACAGATGAGTGATGAATTCATAATATCAATAAAATCTATCAATATATTGAAAGATAAGATGAGTAAGAATCCACAATTCAAACCACCAGCAACAGAGTTACATAAGTACAGATTTAATAAAAAGAAATTAAATAAGAATGAATATTGAATTAATACAATTAATAGATAAAGTGTTGAACTCAAAAGGTCAATCATTAAGTAAAGCCAATGAGTATATGTGGTGGAGTCCATTCGTTACACATCACAAACCTAAACTACAAGTCAATATTCAAACGGGTAAATGGCATTGTTGGGTAAGTAATCAAGGTGGTCACAACTTATATCAATTGTTTAAAAAAGTTGGCGCGGGATATGATGATTTCACACTATTGAATCAATTACTTGGAGATGTATCATTTTACAAAAAAGATAAAGATAAGAAATCAGAAGTCATTCAATTACCACAAGAGTATAAATCATTATCAGACGATAGCGATACATCCATTATCAAACAACACGCATTAAGATTTTTAAGAAAAAGAGGATTTAACTCAGAAGATATACTGAGATACAATTTAGGTTATTGTACAGAAGGTCAATACAACAATAGAATTATTATACCGAGTTATGATTCAGAAGGAAGATTAAACTATTTTGTAGGTAGAGACTTTTATAACTCAAATTTCAAATACAAGAACCCACCTTTTCCTAAAGATGTTATCGGATTCGACCTATATGTTAATTGGTCATTACCGATTGTCTTGGTAGAGGGAGTGTTTGATGCGATGAGCATAAAAGGCAATGCAATCCCGTTGTTCGGAAAAAGTATTTTACCCAACTTAGAAAAGAAGATTACGGAAAAACGAGTTAACTCTATATTTATTGTTTTAGACGGAGATGCTTTTAACGATGCTATCCAAATGGTTGAGAAGTTTACCGACAATGGTATTTCGGTTAACTTTGTTAAGTTGGACGGACAAGACCCCAACGATTTAGGTTATCGTCAAATGATTGAAAAAATCCACGAAGCAGTTCCGATGAACTTTAAAACACTAATGGAAATGAAGATTTATGGAAAACAATATTTGGCAAATTGATGAAGGTATTTATCGTGTACATATTACAGATTTGGATGCTTATGCCAAAGTGAAAGATTTTTTAAATTCCAATGAAAACAATTGGTATAAAAAAGACGGAGTTATATTCGCATATGACATTACCGTAAGTGAAAACAAGTTGAAAGAAGTAAAGAAAATACTCAAGGAGTTTGGTTGTTAGAATCAAAAATGAAGGTTCCGTTTAGGAAACTAAAATACATACATCACATTAGTGATATTCAAATAAGAAATTTAAAACGACATAGAGAATACGAAGAAGTATTCAATAGGTTATACGAAGAAGTCAAAAAGAATCCAAAAAATGCTATCTCATATATTGGTGGTGATATTGCACATTCTAAAACAGAAATGTCACCTGAATTAGTAGACCAACTATCAAGACTATTTAAGAACTTAGCAGACATATGTCCATTAGTAATCATAGCAGGTAATCACGATGCTAATCTAAACAATCGTAATCGTATGGATGTGTTAACACCAATAGTAGAAAATTTAAATCATCCAAATCTACACTATCTAAAAAAGACAGGTGTGTATAGATGTGCAGACACAAACTTAGTCGTGTGGGATGTTTGGGACAAAGAATCAGATTACATCAAAGCAAAAGATATCAAACAAGACGGAACCAATGTGGTGTTGTATCACGGAACCGTAGATAGAAGTGAAACAGACTTAGGATTCAAATTACCATCTAAAGTCAAAATGAGAATGTTTAAAGATTATGACTTAGCATTATTAGGTGATATTCACAAAAGACAATTTATCAATAAAGAAGAAACCATAGCATATTGTGGTTCATTGATACAACAAAATCACGGAGAGGATATTGGTAAAGGTTATTTATTATGGGATGTTCCAAAGAGAAAATCTCAATATATAGAAATACCAAATGACTTTGGATACTACACAATCAATATTGATAATGGTAAATTGCCAGACTTATCAGACCTACCTAAGAAACCAAGAGTTCGTATTAGAGTAAGTAATACAAAACCTGCTCAATTAAAACGAGTGATGACTAAATTACAAAAAGTCGCTAAGATACAAGAATCAGTCATTACAAGAGTAGATGGATTATCAAAAGATAAGGTTCGTGACAATAAAATCAATATTGGTAATGTAAATAATGTAGGTTATCAGTTTAATTTGATTGAAGAATATCTAAACAACAACTATGCGGTTGATGAAGATACTATGATTAAGATTAACAAAATCTTAACAGACTTGAATACCAAGATAGCATCAGAAGACATTATTAGAAATATTAATTGGAAACTTAAGAAGTTTGAGTTCTCAAATATGTTTAGCTATGGTGAGGACAATGTAGTAGACTTTACTAAACTAAACGGAATTGTTGGACTATTTGCACCAAATGCGTCTGGAAAATCGGCTTTATTGGACGCTCTGGCATTTTGCCTATTCGACATATCAACAAGAGCAACAAGGGCAAACAATATAATCAACAAAGCAAAAAACAACTTACATTGTAAATTAAACTTTGAAATTGATGGTGTAGATTACTTTATTGAAAAACGAGGTAAGAAGAATCTTCGTAGTGGACACGTTAAAGTAGATATTGATTTTTGGATGGTTGATGAAAATGGGGACACTACAAGTCTTAACGGAGACCAAAGAAGAACAACACAATTAAACATCAGAAAAGTGATTGGTGATTTTGAAGATTTCATATTAACAAGTATGTCAAGTCAAAATGACTCTACGGTATTTATCAACAAAACTCAAAAAGAAAGAAAAGAATTATTATCACAATTTATGGGATTGAAAATATTTGATAAATTGTGGGTTCAAGCATCAGAGGATATCAAAGATGTAAATGCGTTGTTGACTGATTTTAAGAAAGCTGACTATGATTCAGAATTGGCACAAATTACCAACGAATTAATCATATTAGAATCTAAAGAAAAAAATCTAAAAAGTCAAGAAGAAAATATAAAAAATGAAATAAAAGAATATCAAGAAAAGATTGAAAAAGAAACTAAGAACCTTAAGCCAGTTGACCAATCAATTAGAGATATTGAAGTATTGAAAGATGAAAGAAACAAAACACAAGAATTATTACAATCAGTTCAATCAGATAAAGACGGAGCTTTGGTAGAACAATACGATTGTGAAAGAGTTTTAAGTGAGATTACTAATAAGATTAGAACATATGAAAATGATAATGTAGAAACAAAATTTGCACAATTAGAAAAACTTGAAGAAGAAAGAGATTTGTTTCAAATAGAATTAGATAAATTAAAAGCAGATGTAAAAGTTAAATTAGATAAGATTGAAAAACTTGGTAATTTAACTTGGGATGAAAATTGTGAACATTGTATGAGTAATCCATTTACATTAGATGCTATTGAAACCAAAAAACATTTAGAAAAAGATAAAGAATTAGCAACTAAGTATTTAGATAAGAAATCTCGTATGGATGATAAAATACAAAAGATGTTTAAAGTCAGAGCATACAAACAAGATTTAGATAAATTAGGTCAATCGTTAGTTGAAGGAAATACAAGAAACTCTCAATTAGAATCTAATCTACAATATCTCAACGAACGAGAAGAAAACATACAGAATCAAATCAATTCTATTGTAAGTGAAATGGACAAGTATGTTGCACAAGAAAAGGATGTTGTTTTTAATCAATCAATTGACTTAAAAATTCAAGACTTAAAATCAGAACAATATTTGTTAGATGATAAATTAGAAGATACTAAATTAGCATCAACAAATGTATTCGGTAATATACAAGTTCTGAAAAACAAAGAAAAACAAATCAATGAAAATATCGATAAAGTAGAACAATTAGAAGGTGATTATCAAGCATATCAATATCTATTAAATGCTATCCAACGAGACGGAGTTCCTTATGATTTAATCAGTAAATCATTACCTACCGTAGAAGGAGCAGTAAATGATATCTTGGCACAAGTAGTTGATTTTAGTATTGTGTTCTCTATGAACGGAAAAGACATTGATACACATATTGTGTATGATGATGATAGAGTTTGGTCATTAGAGTTATCAAGTGGTATGGAAAGATTTATCAGTTCATTAGCAATTCGTATTGGATTGATGAATGTAAGTAATTTACCACAAGGTAATTTCTTGGCTATTGACGAGGGTTGGGGAACAATGGATTCAGATAATCTAAATTCAGTTGCACAACTATTCCAATACTTGAAATCACAATTTCAGTTTACATTTGTAGTATCTCACATTGAAACAATGAGAGACTTTGTCGATACACTATTAGAAATCAAAAAAGTAGACGGAAGTTCATCGGTCAGATTTAGTAGATAAAGTATTTCTCGGTTGAGTGAATACATTTTGTCTATATAACTTAAATATTTGTTTATTGATTTGAGCTGACGCAGTAATTCTATTATCCTTACAGAATTGTTTAAACCACATCATTAGGTCTTCATCAAGTGTAAAATTATATCTTTTCTTTTTACTCATCTTATACACACCTTATACATATAAATAAGTATATAAATTTAAAATTTTAATATTTATATATGAGGAAAAAATCTATGCCAAATGTCAATAATATATTTAGAAAAGGAAAAGTAAAGAAGTTAAACTTAGAAAAGTTTGAGGTTTTTCTTGAAGAAGAAACATCACTTGGGCCATTAGTTGCTTCACAATACTTTAATATATCAAGGTTTCCTACTGTATTACCCGGCGGTAATTCTTATTTCGAAATAGAGGGTTCTAAATTACTAAAACCAGAAGTAGAATTAAAAACAGAATTACTTGATTCGGCAGGACAACCAATATTTCACTATGCACTTCCAAAAAGTCCAAAAGCAAGAAAACTAAAAGTTACTATGCAAGTTACATCAAATGTGGTGAATGGTGTAGGTAGACTTATTATAATGGGAGAACTCAATCCAAATCTTATAGATGTTCCAGAAGATTTTCAAGATACATATAATGTAAGACTTACAGGTTTAGTAGACATAAATACATCATTACCAAATGTGGAAAGTATAGAATTTTTTAAACCACCAAGAATGACTGTTGCAGAGCAAGTCAAAGGTGAAATAGAATTACCAGGTGATGTAGAAATTATGTTTGTAACAAAAACAGGAACTGCTACGATGACAGGTGATGGAATAGGATTTACAGCAGTAGCAGATGCCGGCGTAGGTGATACAAGTGTTGGAACAAATACTAATCAAGGTGATGACAAATTTGAAGAATTTGACGCAACCGATAGTGATGTTGGAGACTTCGAAGATTTTGAAGAACCAGATGTTGTTGGGGTTGGTGAAGAAAAATTACCTGACTTCATAAGTGTTCCAGTAATTAACAAAGTCAAAATTAAGAGTCAAGATATAGAAGTTGATGATACAGATGAAGAAGAAGAGTCACCAAAAGTTAAAACAGAAAGAGCTGGAAATGCAGCAAGAAAACAACAAGAGTTAGTAACTACAACCGATAATAAAGTAGAGGAATTTTAATGCCACAAGAGTATATGAGTAAACTCGCAGACCAAATGGATACAGTACAATCTAATACTAAATCCAAGAAAAGTAGTGCGACAACAAAACCAGCTTCATCTACCGAAAACTTGATGATTATCAAGACTCTTGCAGCAGGTGCAAATCATCCTGCTAATAAAGCAACTCGTTTTTTAGAGGGTGCAGTATTGACGATTACAGACCCACACTTAGCAGTTGATAGTACAAAATTTCCAGATACAGAATTTAGAAAACCAACCACATACAAAAGAAAAATAACAAAAGTTGTTAACGGAACAAATGTTGTAATGCCACCTTACAAGATTACAAGAATAAGTGATGGTCAACAAAGAGCAGTTCCACTAAATGATTTTACATTTTCTATCACATATGAAAAAACAATAGTAAAACCAAATATATCAGGTGTGTTCAAAAAGTCATATGCTGATATACAATTTAGTAATTTACAAACATTTAGTGGTGATGTTTACAAGGCAAAAATATTTACAAAGGAAAAAGGTAGTCAAGGTGATTTTGAAAAGATAGGTGAAATAGTATTAGACGGACAGAATCAACTTGTCAATCCTGAGGGAGCGACAGGATTTGAGACGATTGGAATCTATCATACACAATCAATCATAGAAGATGGTTGGGTAACTTCTTCGGTATTATCATCAGCTACACAAGGTGAGGATGATATAGCAGCGAGTGTAACATTGAGTGGTTCTAATGGAGCACACGCGAGTGATTTTACTTTTGTTACAAAAAATTCATATGGGTTACAAAGAAACGAAGATTACATAGTATCATTCGATACCTACTTCAACAAATCTAATAAATCAGATAAAGATGGGAATGTATCTGAAACAGCAGAATTAGAAGTATTTTTAACAGGTTCAATCAACTCACCAACAGCTTCAGAGGTATCATTAGGAACTCTTGATAATACTTTTGAAGGTATGAAAGGTAGAAACCAAGGTTACATACCTGGAATATTTAATTATTTTAAAACACACAATAAAGCAGTAGTTCAACCAGAAGCCAAGTTAGGATTCAGAGTAAAGTCAGGTAATTTTAAATTAGCTAATGTTGCTTTGACACCATACTTTGAAAAGAACTTTAATCCAGTTTCATTTAGAACATTACTACCTATGCCAAAGCCAGTCAAACGAGGACAACGATTTGACTTTTATACAGAGTTTTATGATTTCAATAATAACAAAGCAGGTTTCTTAGCAGAAACATCAGCTTCAATAGTGTTTGACGGAGCACCACAAATATTAGCAGACGGAACTGACGGATTATTAACAGGTTCAGTATTTTTAGGTAATACAACAGGAAGTGGTATCGAATTGCATGGTGGTTCTGCTTATATGAGGTCATTAGGATATGATGGATTCAACGACACAATATCAAACAATGTGGGTGGATTCTTAATATTTAGTGGTTCGGTATCTGAATCTATGGGAACAACTGAAGATTATGAGGGAGTTGGATTAGAAATAGTAGACGCTCACGGAAGTACGGATAGATTTTTAAAATTTAGAACAAATCCATCAGAATTTACTGTTCAAACAGACCAATTCTTCTTTGGTAAAGAGGGACAATTTATAAGTGGTAGTAATGGAAACATTGTTATAAGTTCATCTAACTTTTTCTTAGGTGGTGAAAGTACATTTGTTAGTGGTTCTAATGATAAGTTAGAAATAAGTTCAAGTAATTTTCATTTAGACAATGATGGTTCAGTTATTATGGCAGGTACAATCACAGCAGAAGCTGGTGGAACGATTGGTGGATTTGCTATTAATTCTGATAACTTGACTGCAACAAACTTTGTTTTAAACACTACTGACAAAGCACTAACATTAGGTAGTGGTAATAATGTTTTTATAGCAGACGCAGATGATGGTATACAATTAGGTAACGCTACATTTGCAAGTGCACCATTTAGTGTAACACCAGCTGGTGTATTAAAAGCAACATCAGGAACAATAGGTGGATTTACACTAAGTAGTAATGAGTTAACAGCGACAAATTTTGAATTAAATCCAAGTGGTAAGTCAATCACACTTGGTACAAGTAATAATATTTTTATAGCAGATGGAGATGTTGGTATACACCTTGGACACGCAAACTTTAGTGACGCACCATTTAGTGTTTCAAAGGCAGGTGCAATTAAAGCAGAATCTGGAGTAATTGGTGGATTTACAATTACCGATTCAAAAATAGAAACAAGTGATTTTGTTAGTGGACTAAAAGGTGTAAGAATATCTACTGAACAAAACGGATTGATAGAAGCAGAAAATGCAAAGATTCGTGGAACATTAGCTACAACAACTTTTGAAAAAGAAACTGTAAATGCGGTAGGTGGACAATTACACGTGGCAAATGCTACGATGATTACAGGTTCATCTATGGGACTTAACGATACATCAGCAAGTGTTGCAAATGTAAGTGGATTCACAGCAGGTGAAGTTGTAATCGCTAAGAAAGTTAGTGGTACAGGTTTCAATACTGAATATATGAGAGTTCATAGTAGTTCAAGATTATCAACCGATGATAACGACCAATCAGGTTTGTTATTTGTTACTCGTTCATTTAGTAATACAACCATAGCAGCCACAGGTTCAGAAGGATTTAGAGGGGAGGCATTTGGAAACTCAAGTAGTTATGACCCTGGTCAAGTAATCGTGTCAACAGGTAAAGAGGATACAGGATATATTAGATTAAATGCAAATCCAAATGATACATCAACACCATATATAGATATCGTAGAAAGAACAGGTTCAGGTATTTACGATTTAGAATTAAAAGCAAGACTTGGTGATTTGTCAGGACTAAGTAGAAATGTTATAGGAACATCAACACCTGGTTTTGGATTATTTAGTGAGAATGTATTTTTAACAGGAACGATATCGGCATCAGCAGGTTCGATTGGTGGTATAAGTCTTGATAGTGATAAATTATTTTCAGGAGCAGGAACACACGGAAACTCTAATACTGCGTTTTTCTTACAAGGTGGTTCAGGCGCAACAGCAGGAGACTTTAGTTTAGGGGATAAATTTGTATGGGACTCAAGCGAAAGCACTTTAAATATTGATGGAACTATAACGATTGGAAGTATTAGTGGATTAGCAGCATCAACCGCATCAGTTGATTCTCTAACTTCAAGAGTTATCATAACAAATAATGATGTTACGGTAGCTCATAATTCAGGACACAATAAAGGTATATTTAATGCAGCAGGTTTGACTGTAATTGGTAATAATCAAACAGGTAGTATTTTTGGTGATTTTGGTGCAGAAATTTATGGAGCAAGTGATAAAGAAGAAAAAGCTATCCTAAATGCAGATGGAATGACACTTATAGCAGGTAATGTAACGGCTTCTAAATTTGGGACAGATGTAATTATCGGAGAAGTCGGTTCAAGTAAATCTAATGTTCAGATTACAAGTGGTGCAATTAATTTAAGAAATAACACCAGTAATAAAATGGTATTAGCTGCGGACGGAACTATGACGATTGGTAATAATATTTCTTTAACATCTGGTGGTGATGCTACTTTTAATGGAACGGTTCAAATAGGTGGAACAAGTTTAAACTCAACTAATACATTAAATACTAACACAACCGCTGGTGATGTTGGTTTAGGAAATGTAGAGAATAAAAATTCACAAACTCAAGCACAAGACGGACTAATATCAGGTGTAACACTCACAGGTGGTGGTATTACGATTGGTAGTGGTGGTTCAATAAAATCAAGTGGTAAAGATGATTTAGCAGACAATACAGCAGGTTTCTTCTTAGGACACGATGGTAGTAGTGGATATGACTTTGCAATTGGAAACGCAAGTCAGTTTATGAAATTTGACGGAAGTGCAGGAACACTATCGGTAGCAGGAACTATTACAATTGCAAATCCAGGTGATATTGATATATCAGATTTAAATAATGATAGTGGATTTACCGATGATACTGCTGCTAATTCAGCCCAATCAACAGCGAACACGGCGAATTCAACAGCAAATTCAGCAAACACCACAGCAAATAATTTAGCAACTCAAGTAGTCTTAAATTCAGGTGGTATGGAATTAAAAAATGCAGCAGCAAACACCACATTAGCAAGCTATGGTTCAACTACAACTATTGGGCCTACATCAACAGAACATATTAAAATTACAAGCACTACATTAGAATTGTTAGATGGAGGTGCAAGTGGAACGGATGCTTCAAGACATTTATTATTATCAAAAGACGGAATAGAAATAGGACAAAGTGGAAGTTTTGTTGCAAACCGAAGAGGTGATGTTCATATGGCTGGTAATTTATTCGTTGGTGGGCCAATCAAAATTCCAACAAGAACTTCTTGTTCTATTGATAATGCTAATGAGGCAGGCAAAGAAGAAACTTGGACAACAATAGCAGCATACGGAACACTTTCTCAACACAAACCAGACGCAGTTAGATTTAAGTGGGCAGACAACGAAAATAATCAAAGATGGTTTTACAAAATACCAGGTCGTAGTCTTGTTCACGGACACAATTATGAAGTAAGTGGTAAAATGGTAATGAGTGGTGCTAAAAATGTCAACTTAATTATAGGGCCAGCTTCATTTACAGGTACATATGCATTAAATTATGGAACTATTGGTGCACAAGGAACATCATCATTTTCTGCTATATTTAATCACGACTCAAGTACATTTACTGACCAAGTATTATTCTTTTATAACTCACAGACTGGTTGTCAAAATATGACTGCCGATATAGAAAACTTAAGAATCGTTGATTTAAATGCAACAGGTTCAAATTCTACAGCGTTTGCTACGATAGGTGGATTCAACTTTGATGGTAATTCAATGTTTAGAGGAGAGAAACAAAACTCATCATCAGTATTTCCAGANAATGGTAATTTTACTCTNGGTATGCAAGGTGGTAATGCTTATATATCTGCACCTTCATTCTCTATAACTCCAGCAGGTGACGCTAAATTCCAAGGAGAAATTTTTGCAGAATCTAAAGTTGAGATTGACGATGGAACTTTTGTGGTATTTTCAGGAGCAGCAAATACATTCGTAGACCAAGTTAACGATACGGTTGAAGCTGGTGGAGCTTCTTGTGTATTGAGAGGGACAAAAGTAATAACTCAAAGAGGTGAAGTAAAGNTTGAGGATACAAAAGAAAGTGATTTAATTAAAGTATATGATTGGTTTACAGAGGAGTGGGGTTATTCACCAATAGATAAAATTTTAAGTCGTGTAACAAAAGAAGGTTGGAGTCATATCAAAACAGAAAAAGGATATGAACTGAAATGTTCTAATTCACACTTATTATATCATCCAGATTATCCTAACAATGCAATTGCAACAGATGAATTAGGAGTTGGTGGACAACTATATATTGTTCAAGATGATAAAATTGTTGAAGACTATATTGAGAGTATTGAAGTTCACGATGAACCAATAGAAGTATGGAACTATGAATTGAAACTTACACATAACTATGTTTCAAATGGAATACTCTCACATAATGCACTTCCAAAACAACACTTTACAGGAACTCACAAATACTTTGTAACAAGTTCAACTGATATCACATCAGGTGACACAGTCAAATTGGATAGTAATAATTATTTAGTCAAAACAACAACAGCAAAAGATTCTTCTTGTATTGGAATAGCTACAGATTTTGTAGAAAACATACAAGCTTCAGGTTCACTTAACTTACTTAAATCACCTACACCAACAACAAGGTCTTTACAATTAGACTCATTTGGTGAACTAAAGGATGATAGTAATTACAGAATGATGGTGGTTGCGTCACTTGGTGATAATCGTGATATCGTAAGTTATAACTCAGGTAGTGATGGTAATTTTACATTTGTTACAAGTTCATACCAAGCAGTAAGTGGATTTAAGATATGCAATCAAGGTGGTGATGTAGCAAAAGGTGATTTGTTATGTACATCAGATACTCCTGGATATTTAATGAAACAGCCAGTTGAGTATGTAATAACTGAGTTCTCTGGAAGTAATCCAGTTTACGATACAAGACAAAATATAAATTCGTTTACAGTAGGTAAATCTATGGAGTCTTGTTCATTTGATTCAAATGGAAAAACAGAAGGAGTATATGGTTACATATATTGTGGTTAAAAATGGAGTATGATGTTTACTATTCCACAGGTGGTTTAAATATGATTGGTGGTGGAGCTGATGTTTGGGTAAATCGTTGGTTAGAACTAATACCACAACATTTAAAAACTGAATCCAAGTTATTGATTCATAGAACAAGACCACCAGGACATCAACCCGATTGTCCTATGGAAGTTCATTGGCAAGGACACGATAGAAAAAAATTTAAAGAATTATTAGACAATGCCAGACGAATACATATTCTACACGGATATTATTCACCGCATGTTTTTATTACAGAGAACAAAGATAAAATACATAGTGTTGGAATACATTGTTCAGTAGAAAATATTATGAAGGCTTCATTTATATTAAATTTAGATAAATCATTTCACTTTCATATGACACCCGATTGGGAAAAAGAAATAATTGATTATGCTAAACATCCATTTTGGATTGGATTGAATAAATGGAAAGATATAGAACACATACCAAACTTTTATGAATTTAAACACAATAAAGATGTTGTGGACAGCAATAGAGTAGGTTTCGCCGCCAGAATGGAAACACGAAAATGTCCACACTTCTTAGAAGGTATTGATAGTTTAGTGTTCACTAATAGTGCATGATGTTAGGTGGTGGGAAGTAAATTTAAAAACCGATACTTCTAAATGGAAAGTATATAATTATCGACACGAACAACACGATATGTTTATGAGACAAGATTGGGGTATAAGTCATTCAGCACATATTTACGAACCATTTGGATATTCAATATTTGAAGCGGTTGATTGGGGTAAAATACCAATCATAGCACACGATTGGTTACCTAAATATGATTATCCATTCAGAGCGTCAACACCAAAAGAATTTAAAGAACAATACGAAAAGATTTGTAAATTATCATTACAAGAAAAAAGAGACATTTTATTCCCATTAAGAGAACATTTAAAACAATGGGACAATAAAGAACAATGGAGAGACAGATTACTTGAAATATACAACGAGTAATATTTATTAGTATGAGTACAGCAAAAAAACAAAACTTATCATTAGGAAAACTTCGTAGAGCAGTTGACGGAAATAATTCGTATACTGCAGCAATGAGTATGTCACAGGCAAGTGGTAGTGCTGCGGTATCACCAGCGCCAGTCAAGATGTCTGATTTTTCTATTAGTGCGGTTGATGAGGGTGTTAGTGGATTTACATATTTATTTGAACAAACAGCTGAAAATTATCAAGTAGATTTTAGTAATTCAGGTAGTTTATTCAACCAACGAATAGCATCAAGAACCGAAAACTTATCTTGGTCTTTTGATGGAAACCTTGATGTAACTATTGGTAGTGCAGACTATATTGCACAAGTTACAGCAGGAACAATCACCAATACAGACGGAGCAATAGCTGGAACATTCAATCAGTCAGGCAGTATAAAGGCAAAATTTGCAGAAGACGGACAATCAGACGGATTCAATGACCACGCAACTCGATACAACACAAGTGTTTCTAAATCAATAGAAATCGTAGACACTTATGGTGGTGTTCCAAGTTGTTTATTATTTGGTAGTATGGTAAGTAAATCTGATGGAAGTGTAGTAAAGGTAGAAGATTTAAATATTGGTGATGAGATACTTTCAGTATCTTTACAAGGTTCTACTGATGAGAGTGTTGGTGATTGGAAAAATGATACATTTAATCAGTCAGGTAGTTTCACACAACATTCAGCAAGTGTAAGTAGAGTTATGTATGAATTTGCTAATAGTTATTACAATATCAATAGTGGTTCCGAATGTATAACAGGTGAACATCATATGTTATATAGACAAGCAGGTTACGATGATTGGGTATGGAAAACAGCTCCTACATTTGAGGTAGGTGATTACCTTATGGGTAAAGATGGAAACGAAATAGCTATCGAATCAATAATACCTAATGTCAACATTGATGGATATGAGGTGGTGCAATTAGATGTAGAACCAGATGACTTTTATGTTGGTCAAACATTTTTAGTTCACAACAAAGGTAGTAATTCAGAACCAACTTATCCTTCAACTAAATTCACTACTGCGCCAGGTGATTTCACTATGGCAGGTGATTTAGGAGATACCGTGATAACTGACTTTGTTGCAACAATACAATTAGCAAATGGTGATGGTAATACAGCAATCACTAAAACACAAACAAGTGCAGGAGCAGTAACACTAACAGTTGCATTCTCAACAAGTGGAGACCCTGGCACAAGTGGAACTGACAATAGTGGTACAGGTTTTGTATCATTTCCTAAAAACGATTTATCTTTTACAAGTGGAACACTTCGTATGAGATTTAAAGCAGTCGCAGCTTCAAGTGGAGACGGAACAGGTTCAGCAACAATATCATTCACAAATAATGGAGTAACGAATTCAGATTTAGACATCACTTTGAATTTTACATAATATGAAAAAAATTAAATATTTGGTTGTAAATGGTTGTAGTTTTTCAGAAGGAGCTTGTATGTATACAAATCTAAAAGAAATACAAGATAAAAAATATGAGAATAGATTTTCAAAAAAACTTTCAGAAAAACTTAATTGTGAAGAAATAAACATATCACAATCTGGAGGTTCAAATGATAGAATATTTAGAACTACTTTTGATTGGATACAAAGTAACAAAGAAAAAGTAAAAGATACTTTATTTGTTGTCGGATTAACTGCAATAAACAGAGTTGATTTATACTCTAAACACGATAATAGATATATACCTGCTCAACCATTTTATAGTGGAGAAAGTATTAAGTTGATAGCAAAGTATTTGAATTGTTCAATGGACGAAGCTTGGAGTTGGATTAATTTTAAATTAGATTACACATATGATGAAAAAGAAGTATCTAAAAAAGTAGAAAGAGATTGTATATTGTTAAATAATTATGTAAATGGAAACATTATTTTTTTTAACGCTTTGGATAAAGTTGATATATTTATAGATGAATTAGATTTTTTAACTTTTGGTGAACATAAATCTTGGCAAGGGTTAACAGGTATGGATATTGGTCATCCAAAAGAACACCATCATCACGAAATGGCTGAAATCTTATTCAAGCATATAAAAAAAGGTTATGAAGAAAACAATACTTAATCACGAATATATAGAACAAGAAATAACAACTAACGATAAACAATCGGATACCAAATATCGTTGGTCGCATGGTGCTACCGATAAACATATGGGAGATGGAATAATAGTTTATTCTATGATGTATTTTTTCAAACCAACAATATCAGTATGTTTAGGAAGTGGTGGCGGATACATACCAAGAATAATGTGGAAGTGTGTATCAGATTTAAATGAAGAAGGATTTAATACTGACGAGTCAAGAGTTATATTGGTGGATGCGGTCAATGGTGTAAACGGACATCCAGATTGGACTGATGAGGATAGTTTTTATCGTAATAACTTTTTATCAGAGTGGTTACACACTACGACAGAAAAAGCATACTATGAATTTTTTGTTAAAAGAGATATGAAGATTGATTTATTGTGGATAGACGCAGACCATACAATTGAAGGTATCAAAAAAGATTTTGAAATGTACTCAGAAATTATAAGTGACAATGGTATCATAATGATTCACGATACAGACAAAGAATATGTTGATAATTTTATAGAAACGGAAGAGCATGAAGATTATGATTTATCTGGTCCAAGTGAATTTATAAAAACATTGGATAGTGATAAGTTTGAAATATTAAATCTATTTAATTATGGGATTGAGAAAGACTTTCCAAGTTCAACAGGTATAACAATATTGAGGAAAAAATGAATTTAGTTACGGTTTGTGGACACAATACAACAATGCTTTATCATATGTTAAATCATTATCATTTACATATGGATGAGATATTTGTAGTGTTGTATGCACATCATAAAAAAGACCCGGTCATAGAACAAGGTTTACATATATTAGAAAAGTTTAATTTAAAACCACATAAGATAGTTTATGAACGACCATTTGATTGGGCAAGAGTTACGGAACATTACAATGAAACCAAATTACTAAAACCAGATGATTGGTGGATAGTAGCAGATGACGATGAATTACAATTATATTCTAAACCAACTTATCAGATTATTGATGAGTGTGAAGAATATGGATATGATTTTGTAACAGGTGGTTTTGTAGATAGAATCGGAGATAATGGAGATTTTCCTAAGATTACCTTGGAATCAAATGTATGGGAAGAAATGCCAGAAGCAGGATTTTTTAGATATCCAATGAGTAAAGCTTGTCCTAATAAAGTCACATTGATGAAAGGTAATGTAAAAGTGTCTAATGGACAACACTATGTAGAGTTTGAAGACGGAACAACAAGTTGGGGTAAAAAACATCCAAAAAGATATCCAATAGAAAAAAACTTTACACAGGTTCACCACTTTAAATGGGACTATTCAGTATTTGATAGACTACAAGAAGTAGGAAAATCATCAATCGGTGAATCGTGGGCACACGAATATCAAATGATGTATAATGAAATAAAAGATAATGATTTTAAAATTGATGTAAATGAAAGACAATTTATGTTTCAAAGATTAGATAAACCAAACTATCACCAATTGAGACATTGGGATAGATTGACTAAAAAAATTGTATCGATTTAATGATTAAGTTGATATTTATTAATAGAGTTATAAACAAACAGAGGTTATTATATGCCACAAGATAATAAAAAAGAGTTAATGTTAGAAGAAAGAAAAGTAAAAGCACTTGAGAAAATTGCTAATGTTCTTGATGCTTTGACACTTTGGTTCGAAGACATTGATAAAGAGGAATGGTCAAATAGAATGCAATACTATTTAGCTGAATTCCACAACCAATATATAGAAGAAGAAACAAAAGATAAAAAATGAAACTTGGAATAATTGTCCCGTATCGTAAAAGACCAGGACATCTTCGTAAGTTTCGTCAATCTATTGAGTCTTATTTAGAAAACCAAGATTATGAATTAATCGTGGTTGAACAATCAGATGATTTACCATTTAATCGTGGTAAGTTATTGAATATAGGATTTCAACAAGCAATCAGAAAACAATGTGATTATGTTGTATTTCACGATATTGATATGTTGCCAGTAGAGGTAGATTATTCTTATTCGGATGTTCCAATTCATCTTGCTACAAATTTTACTAATTCTAAAAGAGAAATATTCAAAACATACTTTGGTGGAATCACTATGTTTCCTATTGATTTATTCAAAAAGGTAAATGGTTATTCTAATGAATATTGGGGTTGGGGATTTGAAGATGATGATTTATTAATGCGATTAACAGAGCAAAATGTATTTACAGATTATGAAATATATGATGTTCCAAAAGAATCAACATCTGGGATTTATCTACACGGAGACGAAAGTTATGTTGAGTGTAGTAATACGATAGACATCACAAAAGATTTTACATTTCATATTACATTTAAGCCAGATGACATTATACCTGACTACAATAAATCATTTGACGAATATTGCGTATTTAGTATTCCTGGTTGGGATACAACAATATGCTATAATTCATTTAATCGTTATAAGTTTGAGTGTTGGGATATTGGAAAAGAGTGTCATCAAATAACATCAGATTATGATTATCCAAAACTAACAAGAATTACCGTAACTTACAATAAGTCAAATAGATTATTGACTATGTATCAAGACGGAAAAGAAGTCGGTAATAAAGTTATATCAAGAAAATTATTAGATACTAAAAAAGAAAAGTTTTATATTGGTATTGCAGATTTAAGAGATGATGATAGAAAAAGTTTTCGTGGATTCGTTAGTGATTTTGCCTATTGGAATAAAGCACTACAAAAAAACGAAATACAAGAATTAACAGAAACATTTGGTTTGAGTTATATGACTGACACAGGACAATATAGTAGTTCAGAAAACTTAAAAATTTACTACGACTTCAAACACATACAATTAAATCAACCTTATCAGTATGAAGAAGGTGAAATTGTAGATATGGTAAATCCAAGATTGTCAAAGTGTTATTCCAAAACTTACAATTGTATTCCTAAACCATTAAACGAATTAGAACAAAAAAGAATATCTATTCCCGCCAGAAGAAATTCTACATTCGAAATGATTGAACACAAACCAGAGGGTTATTTAGAGGGTGGTTGGAAATCTGAATCAACAAGATTAAATCAGATTAGATTTTACAATCAAGTGATTAACAATGAATCCAATCTTACAACAGACGGACTTTCCACACTTAAATATACGAAAGTTTCATCAACAAGTCAAGGAAAATATTCATTTATTTCGGTAAAGTTATGAAGTTAGGAGTTTGCATACCATATNGNGATAGTGGAGACGGAGTTCGTCAAGGNCATCTTGATAGATTGATACCACANTTAGAAGAGTTNTTAGGTAAACAAGGTATNGANTTTACTTGNTATGTAGGACATCAGATTGANTATNANAAGTTTCACAGAAGTGGNACTAAAAATGTTGCATATCTTNCAAGCNAAAAAAGATGGGTGTGATTANTTNGCATTTCACGANGTGGATATGTTGCCTTATGATGATTGTTATTATGGACATCCTGGCGATACACCAAAACATATAGCGACTTGGTTATCACAATGGGGTTATACTTTACGAGATACAGAATACTTTGGTGGAGTGGTGATATTTACAGCAGAACAATTTGAAAGAATCAACGGATATAATACTGAGTATGTTGGTTGGGGTATGGAAGATGATGATTTGTATTGGAGATGTGTAGAAAAAGGTTATTACAAACAAGAAATACTTGGAGAGATAAAACAAAAAATGGTTTTATCTTTGGACGGAAAATCCACACATATTAAGATTAATCCTTCACGAGAACTAAGAAGAATACCTACGGATAGTTTTAGAATTGATATCACTTGTAAGCCAGAAATACCCGAACACGAACCTGAACACCTAATCGGTAAAGGTAATAACAAATATTTAAAATATCCAATCTTGTCAAAAATAGGATATGACTTTGGTATTGATTATAATAATTCAAATGCGTTCGCAACTTCAATGTGGGATTGGAAAAACCAACACATTTATCGTTGGAGAAGAAGATATCAGAATAATTGGACAAAAGTTAGTTTGATACACGATAAAGACAATAAGAAAATCAGTTTTCAAATCAACGACCAAGACTTAGGAGAAAAGTTTGGTATACAACAATCAACCATATCATATGAAGAAAAATTAAAACGATATGCTAATGTTCCTTTTTGGTTAGGTTGTAATGACCCTAATGCTTGGGAAGGACAACGATTTTTTAAAGGGGAAATAGCTGAGGTAAAGATGTGGAATCAATATGATGATTTAGTTCTACATTACGATATGACCAAATCTATATGTTGTGACCAAGGTTGTAAAAGATGTAAAGGAGAAATCGTTAAAGATTTAAGTGAATATGGAAACCACGGACTAATATCCAATCGTAATATCAGATTTTTACAAAATAAAGAAGTCATCAAAGATAGTCCAGCACCACATAGAAGATACGGAACTATGGAATGTATGTATCACGACGACGAGGGAATTGTTGATAATCAATTCCAAGGTGATGTAGAACAAACATCTAAAAATGAAATACTTTATAGAAAGAAAATGCAAAAAGGTGAAGTTGATATTGACAACTCAGGACTAAACTCAATGAAATATGAAATTGATAGTATAGATACTATTTATAATAGACACAAGTTAATTAATGTAAGGTTTAATGGCTAAAAGAAACAATTTAGAAAATCCCATTTACACAAAAATGGAAGAAAGACTCAATGAAGTCGGTAAAGGTATGTGTTTGGCAAAATGGACACAAGTAACTTTACAATTACAAACAGGACATAATCATTCTTGCCACCACCCACGAACGCACAAAATAAATCCAAAAGAAATTGCAAGAAATCCAAGCGCTCTACATAATACAAAGTATAAAAAACTTCGTAGACGAGAAATGTTAACAGGTAAAAGACCAGAAGAGTGTGATTATTGTTGGAATGTAGAGGATAATTCAGATAGGTTTTCGGATAGAACATTCAAATCAGCAGAGAGTTGGTCATCACCACATTTCGATGAAATTGTAAATGCAGATTGGAGACAAGATTTCAATCCAAGATATGTAGAGGTTGCATTCTCAAATGCATGTAATTTCAAATGTAGTTATTGTGCACCTGCTTTTTCTACAACCTGGATGCAAGAAATAGAAAATTATGGTGCTTATCCAACAACTGATAAATTCAATTCATTAGATTATAATAAGTTTGAGGATAAAATGCCAATTCCACAAAAAGACCCAAATCCATATGTGGAAGCATTTTGGAAATGGTGGCCAGACCTTTATCAAGACTTACATACATTTAGAATTACAGGTGGTGAACCATTATTGTCAAATGATACTTGGAAAGTATTGGATTATATTATTGAGCAAGAAGAACCAAACAAAAACTTAAGTCTTGCAATTAATTCTAATCTTGGTGTGCCAGATAATTTAATTGATAAGTTGATTGAAAAATTAAAAAGAATTGAAGATGAAGATAGAGTTAAAGAATTAGTAATCTTTACATCAGTTGATACTTGGGGTGAGCAAGCAGAATATGTTAGACACGGATTAGATTTCAATAGATTTTGGTACAATGTGGAAAAAATACTAAGTTCATTAGATAGAGTGGTGATTACGATAATGTCAACATATAATGCATTGTCAGTTCCAAACTATTCTAAACTAATCGAAGGAGTTTATGATTTAAAAAGAAGATATGGTTCATCAGATAGATATTGGAATTCAGCAGTATTCTTAGACTCAAGTTATTTAAGATTTCCAACACACCAAACCGTACAAGTTTTGACTGATTATTGGAATCCATTGATATTTGAACAGGCACAATTAGCAGATTTTTATTCAATACCTTCATTTGAAAAACAACATTATGGATATTCAGATATCGAAATCCAAAAACTAAAAAGAATATGGGATTGGAAAATAGCAGAATGGCCAGATAAAGAAAAACAAGTCAGAGAACATAGATACAATTTTGGTAAATTTTTTAAAGAACACGACAAGAGACGAGGTACAGACTTCAGAAAAGTGTTTCCTGAATTAGAATCATTTTATGTCGAGTGTCTAAGGATGAAGTTGTGATAACGATTAAAGATGACACAAAATATTTGTTAGCTAATTATAGTCGTAATATGGTTTCAACTTACAGAATACAAGAATTAGTAAATGACGATTTTGAAATAAAAGTTACTTGTAAAATAGATTGGCAAACGATAGTAAAAAGTAATCAAAACTTTACAGGTGTTGTTTGTTTTAATGGAGCACATTTTGGAATACTATGTAAAATTTATGATGGTCAGCCAGTTATTTCAGCAGAAGTTTGGTCTGAAGACAATGATGAACTTATTGTAAATGAAGCGCATGTTTTGATAAGTAAAGATAAATTAGATAAAGAAGATTGGAGAGACATTACATTAGTTTATAAAAAAAATAAATCAATCAGTATAAAAACGGACGAGGGTGAAAAGATAACAGAAATACAAGGAAAAATATTGGATTACCAAAATGCATATCTATGGATTGGTTGTTGTGATAATCATATGCCAACACCACAAGAATTTAGAGGAGATTGGTTTGGTCAAATAAAATATATACATATAAAAGGAAAAAAAGAATATTTTGGAAAGTACGAGTTTAACAAAAAAACAAGATATAAAATATATGATTCAAGTGGAAATGGAAACCATTTGATTTCCAAATATTTAAATGATGGGGGACACATAATAGTTTACTAATGATACTAATATCACATAGAGGAAATATAAATGGTTCAAAGCCAGAGATGGAAAATAAACCAGAATACATACAACAAGCATTAGATTTAGGATATGATGTCGAAATCGATGTTTGGTTGATAGATGGTAATTTTTTCTTAGGACACGATGAACCACAATACCAAGTTCACGGAACTTTTTTAATGAAAAAAGGTCTATGGTGTCACGCAAAAAACATTGACGCATTCTACCTTATGAGTCTTGATAATAGAATACATTGTTTTTCACACGATAAAGACGAAGTAGCATTAACATCAAGAGGATACTTTTGGTCATCATCAGAAAATAAAATGACAAGTAAATCCATTTGTGTTATGCCACCTAATTCAACAGACTTACCAAAAAACATAGCTGGAGTTTGTTCAGACAATGTAGGGAGTTACAATGACTAAAGTAATATTGTGTGAGGGTTGTAGTTGGACAGCGGGTGATATGATAAATCCTGAACTCAAATTAGCAGGTGAAGAACATCCATATGTTAATCATCCAAAAAATGATGATTACAGATTACCAAAAGTATGGCCACATAAGTTGGGTAAAAAATTAGGTATTGATGTTTTGAATAAAAGTGTCTCTGGTAGTTCTAACGATGGAATAGTTCGTAGAACGATGAGAGAAGTAAAACAATTGTTGTTAAAGTACAAGCCAGAAGAATTATTTGTAATAGTTGGTTGGACATCACCAGAAAGAAAAGATTTTTACTATACAGGTGAATGGGAAGCTTGGGAAACAATGTATCCTATTTCTAATTATCAATCAATACCAGATGAAGACATTGATACATTTTATCAAATATATAGAGAAAAGTTTTGGAATGAAGAAGAATATTTAGAAAGATATGTACAACAAAATTTATTACTACATTATTTTTTAAAGGAGCACAAAGTTAATCATTTATTTTTTGATGCTTTTTATGAAACAAGAGGAAAGGATGGTTTATTTAATTCATTCACGATAGATGAAGTTATTTCTTACGAGATGAAAAAATCACCACAAAGTCATTCTTTGATTAAATATTTTTTAGGTATTAGAAATGAGTTTTGTTTAGAGGAATCGTTTAGAAATGTGATACTAAATGATTTCAGTAAGTTGATTGGTAATTATGCTCATCCCAATGAGGAGGCTCACGAGATATGGTCTGAGTATATATTTAAAAAACTAAAAGGTAAAATATGATGAAGTTATACAACAAAAATAAAAAGGGAACGATTATACTTTCACACTATCGTTCAGGTGGAACACAATTAAAACTGATAATATCAAATATATTAGACGCAGAAGGGTCTACACGTGATTCAGATTTTGGTGAAATAGATTTTGATTTACATAGTGTAATTTCAAAAAAAGACTTTTATTCAAAATTAAAATCAGAAAGGTATGGAGTTACACTTATTAATAATCCGATTGTTATTTCTTGGATAAATAATAATGAAGATGTTTTTGAGTATTTGAAAGAGAACTTTCATATATTTGGATTGAAAAGAAAAGATAAAGTTAAATGCTTATTGTCATTGGGTGTATGGGAAAGATTTATATTAGCTGGATTATATGAATCTTATGATAGGTGGACAGACAAAAATTTAAAACAATTTCACGAAGACACTTTAAATGATTTACTAAAACCAAAAGAAGTAGGACTTGGATATAAAAGTATAGCAGAAAACTCTGATAATACTCACCATTCACATCTAAATCAAGTTGTAAAAATATACTTAGATGAATTGAATGTATTAGAAACACTTTGTAATAAATTTAAAGTTGATACGATAAATTATGAAGACTATGAACACAACAAGAGTTTTTTAGTTGACTATTTTCCAAAAACAAAACGCAATGCTACTATTATCAAAGATACTTACAAAGGAAAGATACCTTATGTTACATCCGATTACTTAGATTATTATGAAGATAGTGTTAGAGAAATTCTAAAAAGCTGGGGGATATCAAATGATTAAGTTAATAATATTTGATTTAGACGGAGTGTTGGTTGATGCGAAAGAAATACATTACAATGCATTAAACACAGCTCTAAAAAATATAGATAAAAAATATGTGATTGGTCGTGATGAACATTTATCTATTTACGACGGAAATCCTACAAGAACAAAACTAAAATTATTGTCACAGAATAAAGGATTACCTTATGAATTACACGACAAAGTTTGGGAAGATAAACAAAATCTAACTATACAAATGATTAATGATTTAGAGGAAGACAAAAGGTTAATTAAAGTATTAGAACAATTAGAACAAGACGGATATGTTTTGTGTTGTGCAACTAACTCAGTTAGACATAGTGCAACAATACAATTAACACGAAGAGGATTCATCGACCATTTAGAATTTATATTTACCAATCAAGATGTAGTGAATCCAAAACCCAATACAGAAATTTATTTAAGATGTATGATTAAAGCTGGAGTTAGTCCAAAAGAAACAATCATATTGGAAGATTCTGAATTAGGTAGAAAAGGAGCAAGAGCAACAGGTTCGCCAGTTTTAGAAATCAAAGATTCTGCAGATGTCACCTATCGTAAGATACGAAAGTTTATTGAAAATGTCAAGTAAAAAATATAAAAATATATACATTAATGGTTGTAGTTTTACAGCAGGTCATAATCTTCCACAAGAAACATCTTGGCCAAGACTATTAGGTGATAAGTTAGGATTGAACACAATTTGTAAAGCAGTAAATGGTCAATCATTTGACTCAATATTTTTAAATACAATAAATCATTTAAGTATGTTAGACTCAAAAGATACTCTTGTTGTTATTGGGACAACTTGGTCGACAAGATATTCAATACCTTTTGATGAGATTACAGCTAATGTTACACCAGTTGATATTGTTGGAGAGAATAAACATAAATCAGTAAAAGAAAAGTTTGACGACAAGATAAGATTGGATAGAAGAATTGCATCACCTTATACACTTGATAGAGCAGAAGTGAAAGAATTACACAATGATTTTTATACTGATGGTGATATTGACAAACCAACTGAAAAAAAGAAAAGATTTGATAAACTGATGATGTCTTTTGTTCACTACTATGAACATAAGGTAGAATTCGATGATAATTTATTTACTAATGAGCACATTGACTTAATGTCAAAAGTAGTTGCTTTACAAGGATTTTTGGAAAAACATAATTTTGAATATAGGTTTGTAGACTTTTTTAATATATTTAGGTTAAAAGAAGAAAATATTAATTTATGGAAACATCCTATAAACAAAATGTTTGATGAGGAAAATGTGATTTATTTTGACGGAGAGTGGAGAGAAAAATATATAGAGGGACATCCAACGCAAGAAGGTTGTCACAATGTTAGTGAGGTTTTATATGATAGCTTTAATAGATAGATTCAATCAAGTTAGTATGGGTGAACCAAGTCAAGATATAATTGACTTATATAAACACATACCAGAAATAACAGAGCAAGATAATCGCAATGAGACAATTTGTCGTCCACTATTTAGCCATTCAAGTTTGCCAGATGTTTTAGAATTACAACAAGTACAAATTAGAAACTTTAAGTTTAACGAACCATTTAGTTACTTTGTTCACGTTCATCACAATCAACCATTGTGGACTAAAAATTTAGACATAATACCAACAAAGATATTAGATGAAGTTAGAAAAGGTAATTGTAAACTAATATTTGACAATACATTAGAGGGTAAATCAATTGAGGGTGACGAGTTTTTAAATCCATTTTACGAAAGCATAGATAAATTAAAACTTCCAACAAAAAACATTTACTATATAACAAACAATTTGGTGGCAGAAGAAACACACAAAGAATATAGTAGAGATGATAAGGTAAATATAATATCAGTTATGTGGAATGTTTTTGATATTCAAAGACTAAAGGAAGAAAATAATTTACCTATGAAAGTTTCGAGTGATATGGAATATAAGTATAAATCAGTAAATATATTTAAAACAAAACACTTCTTAAAAATTAACAGAACAAATCGTGATGAACGAGATGTGTTTATGTTATTTTTAAATTTTGAAAAATTACTTGATAAGTGCTTAGTAAGTTTTCCAGAACTACACAAATGGCCTGACTATCCCACTATGTTTTACAAATATATACAACAAGAAAATATTGAAGATTTAAAAACAAAACTACCTTTTGATATTGATAAAACTGATAAGATGAATCACGGGCCTGCTGGTGTTGGAGAGGGTAAATTTAATGCAGACTTACCATTTGACCCAATCCATTATCGTAATTCTTTTATTAGTATTGTTATGGGTGCATTTCCATTTGACAAAAGTGGTTACCATTTACATAGTTCGACATTTAATCCTATGTATTGCGGACACCCAATAATACAATTCGCTCCACACAAAACATTAGAAGTTATGAAAAAATTTGGGTTTAAAACTTTTAATAAGTGGTGGGATGAGAGTTATGATGATGAGCCAGATGATTGGAAAAGACTACAAATGATTATGGACTTAGTTCTAAAACTATCTGAATATGATGAAAAAGATTTACTACATATGTATGAGGATATGAAAGAAACTTTACAACATAATATTGGTGTTATAGAAAAGTATGATTTAATAACGATTTTGAACGATAGGATATACAATGAATAAAAATTACTATAATGGTAAATACAATATAATTAAACCAAATATGTCATTAAAAGATGAAGCTTTTAAAATTAGAAAACAAGAGTTGGATAACGATGAAGTTTTTTCAGGTAACTTGATATTAAAAAAAGAATTTGATAATTTAGATACTGATAAAATATTTTCACTACCATTGGATGATAATCTGATTTATGTCAATGGTGTAAATTATTCTCACATACATACTGAATGTAATATTGATGATAGTATTATTTATTGTGGTTCTTTTGTGTTGTGGTTTTTAGCAAACCATCATAGAAACAATCAGTCTTTGTTTGCTGATATTCGTTCACATAGAATTTTTCCAAAAAACATATGGGAGGCGTTAGATGAATTATGATGTAGTGGTTGGTGTTGGTTGTAGTTTTATGAACGGAGATAGAATTGTTGACAATGATGGTAAGTGCATTGGTAGAGATTTCGTTTCAACAAAACTATTATCTGAAAAATTAGAATGTGACTATGTTCATATGGGTACAACAGGTTCTTCAAATGAAAGAATGTTTAAAAATATATACGAGTGGATTGAAAACAACAATGAAACAGGACATTATGAAAAACCATTATTTGTTATTGGATTATCAGGCACAGCAAGGTGGATGTTTCGTAGTCAACACTTAAAAAGATACTTTGACTTACAACCTGCTCACATTCAAAACTATGACGACGAAGCATTAGAAAAAGTAAATTTTAAAGTTACCGACCATATGGAAAGTGTTGATAAACTAAGAGAGTGGTTAGAATATTATATGACTTGGATTTACGATATTGAAGAACACGATTTAAAACTTCAAAGAAGTGTTATGATGTTACACCATTATTTAAAGGGAAATAATTGTGATTATAGAATACACAATTCATTGGAAGATAGTTTAGGTGATATTAAAGATAAAATAAATTACATATCATTTCAAGATGATAACTACAAAGGTGAAGATACTTGGAAAAATTTTCTTATGTGGCAAATGAAACATATAGACAACGAATCTTATGANTACACATCTGAAAAAGGAGAACCAAAACCTACAATGTATAGAAGTCCTTTCCCGCCGTATGGCAAAAGATTTTGTGAGGGACATCCTTCACCTAACGCAAATAAAGAATTATTTAAAAGAATATATGAGGATTTAAAATGAAGATAGCAGTTTGTATGAGTGGGCAACTTCGTCAATGGGATGTAGCAAAGGAAAATCAAAAATGGTTTTGGGAAACATCAGGAGTTGAAATTGATTATTTTATTCACACTTGGGATTATAGTGGAGATAGAGAGGGAGTATCACAACCATATGTGATGAGAGATGTTTCACAAGAGGAGTTCGATAAAGTGGTGGATTGGTACAAACCAAAAAAACATATTTTTGATAATAGAAAACAAGACTTTTTTTATGCTAATGACCATTGGAGTAGTTTGTTTTATAGTTTAGCACAATCAATTATGTTAAAACGAGAATACGAAATAGAGAATGACTTTGAGTATGATTTAGTAATAAAGACAAGACCAGATGTAGTGTTTGACCCGATTTACTTTTTTAGTTGGGAACCATTAGAAGACAATGTATTGTTTGCAACACAAGGTGGAATTATGGAACACGAGTTTCATATGTACAATACTAATGATATGGTTTTTTACGGAACATCGTATACAATGGACTTAGTATCACAAATGTATTTTTATAGACAGAAAATGTTAGATGAGAGAAATATGTTCGATAGAAAACTTTACACAGGTCCACTTGGGCCGGGTGTGTTAATGCAAGAATATTATAGAGACTATGGAATAACAACTCAAACCATACAACCAAACAGACATACATTCATTGAGACTTTGGTAAAACTTGGTTGTCCACAAGGTTTAGATTTATTTCAACACAATGAGTTTCACAAGATGGAAAAATATTTTAGAGATTGGTATTTAAAATGAAAACAATAGCTGGAATTATACACGCAAGAAAAGATAGTACAAGNTGTCCTAACAAACANTTAAGACCATTAGGNNATACNACNTTGATTGATATTGCTTTNGATAAANTAAGTAAGTTAGAGTTNAGATGAAAAGTATTTAGCAGTCTATGACCAAGAANTAAAAGANAANGTNATTGATGGAGTNAANATNNTACATAGAGANTACGANTCAGTNGCNCCAGGTAATTGTCANCANNNANTNTAATGTATAANCATTTANANAATGTNNAATCAGATTACATAGTAAANNTAAATCCTTGTCAACCATTTTTANAAGTTGANNANNTACAANAAGTNATTACANTATTTAANTATTNTANGTTTGNNAGTATGATTACNGNNAANNAAGAAAGAAACTTTTNTTGGGATNANNATNANAATCCNATAAACTTTAAACCTAATGATAGANTATCNACAACNNCNGGNCCTTGGNTTNATNCNGCAACACANTCNTTAGTNTTTTANNAAAAANANTATATGTT
>FUFK010062628.1_pt1 | contig 73890 bp, 83 predicted proteins | sample 1021851 | NCBI WGS metagenome assembly FUFK01 (sample SAMEA51879418, study PRJEB19060) | metagenome | reverse complement strand
TATTTGATATTTCTCCAGTGTTAGATTCTAAAGTTCGTAAATTAAGAACAGCAGCTAAAACATTTGACTGGAACATGGACGAAATAAAAAGGCGAGGTTGGAGTTTAGATAATCCTGCTTATTTAGCAGTGTCTCAAATAATATCTGCTACTACAAATTTACCATTAGATCGTGTGCTTAGGAAAGCCATGAATATAGGTCAAGCTTTTGATGAAGAAACTAAAACATGGCAAACAGTTGCTTTATTGCTTGGTTGGTCTGGTTGGAACGTGGGTCTTCCATATTGGGGCAGAGAAAGTACTATTAAAAAAGAAGAAGCTGAAGACGAAAAATTAAAAGATAAATTTAAAAATGATGTTCGAAAGTTTAAAAACATGGGCTTTACAAAACGAATACCATTAACAGGACCTAATTCAGGTAAACCATCAGGTGAATTAGGTGTTGATTATATACAAATAGAAAGACCAGATGGTAAAATACAGTACTATAAAAAACCTTAATATGAGTGAAAAAGATACTTGTCCTCTTTGCGGTGGTTACTGTGGGCTGTGCTAGTACACAATCAATAGGAACTGATAAATACTATCATTTTGCAGCTGGAGCAGCTACAGAAGTGGTAGGACATAAAATGGATTTAACTCCTACAAGCGCTGCTTTTGCTATAGGATTTGCAAAAGAGCTTTATGACTATGCTGACTATGGTAGATTTGATGCTAAAGATCTACTAGCAACATGGTTGGGTGGAGTTGTTATTAACTATATAATAAAAGTAAAAAATGAAAGAAAAAGTAAAAAAAATAATAGATAAAATACAAGAGGCTTGGAATAAGTTATTATATAAATTAATGTTTAAAAACTATAAATAATGAAGCAATTACTTACATTACTACTATTTTTAGTAAGTTTTACACTAAATTCACAAAATCTTTTTGAAAAAATATATAAAGATTTCTTAAAATATGGGACTATATATGTAGCGGGTGACATAGAAAACCCAAAAGAAAATCCAAAAGATTATTTTGTAAGAACAAATCCTGATGGTAATTTATATACACCACCTGTTGTAGTTGATGGTACAGATTATTATGATTATGATTATAGATATGGTTTCGGTATACGTAAATTAGCTAGGTTTGATTATGAAGTAAAAGGTAAACAATATTACGACGGTACAGAAAGTAATGTAGGTTTGTCCGCAACTAACTCACCTGTAAAAGGTTTAGAATATGTATTTCATACTGAAAAAGAAAGATCAAGAGATGAAATATATAAAAACCATAGATACTTTGTAAAGCATAGTGGTAAATACCATATGGTTAAATTAGAAAGTAGAGCACAAGGTAAAGTTGATTTTAAATATAAATCAGCAGAAGTTAGAGCTAAATTACCTATTGGTAAAAAGTTTAGCTTATCAGCTGGCGCAATATATCGTACACATGAAAGAGCTTATGGATATAATCCCATTGAAATATGGTTAAATGAAACAGATGATAATGGTTGGCCGGTTAATTATTGGTATCAATTAGGTTATCAATATGGTTACACTGATCAATGGGTTACTATTAATATTGATGGTGAAGATGTATATGATTATTATTGGTATGATCCAGAAGGAAATGAAGTGGCTTATACTGATTTGCAATTTCGTGATACTATATTTGAATCATTAATTAATCGATACAATAATGAACAATGGGATTTATTAGATCCATTTGGTGTTGTATCACCCGTGGTCGGTTTTGACTTTTACCATTTTAAAAATAACTTCTGGCTTCATGCTTATGGCTCTTACTTATTACCATATCATAAGTATGTAGAAGGCGACGTTGATTTTAGTTATTTAAATAGAAACAACTGGGGTCTTGGTGGATTAATACAAGACTCAGAATTAGAGCAATGGGAAGATTACCAAGCAGGTATAGTATTTGGATGGAAATTAAGCAAAAGCATTGGAGTATTTGTAGAAGGCGAATACACTAAGTTTTGGGATAGTAAAATATATAACGGATCTGTAGGATTAAATATAACATTAAAATAAAATGGCAGGAGCACCACAAATAGGAGAAGAAACTAAAGTAACATTAGACTTAAAAACAATAGGTATGATAGTAGGTTTTGTAGTAACATTAGCGGGTATGTGGTTTGGTTTACAAGCAGATATAGCAGAAGCTAAAACATTACCTGAACCAGCTATAGATAGAATTGAGTATGATTTAAAAGACGAGTTGATACGTCAAACAATTATGGATACTCAAGAAGATGTAGAAGAAATAAAAGAAACTATTGATAAAATAGATGAAAGATTGTACGAGATACAAAGTAAACAAAGATAATGAAATATTTAAATATAGTACTACTATTAATTACATTTAATACTTTTGGACAAGAGTTTATTACTGATGATAATTTTGATAGTAAAATAAATCAAAAACAAGCTTTTGGTGATAATCAAACAAAGCCTGTAATTGTAGAATTTTATGCTAAGTTTAACGACGCTAATAAATTTGAACAATGGTCAGAACTAAAAGATGTTATATATTACAGAGCAGATATAGCTGCGTGCCCAGCTGCTAAAAAGAAATATAAGGTACGTATGGCGCCGACATTAATTATATTTAAAGATGGTATTAAAGAAACCGTTTTTAAAGCAGGACTAGATTTAATGTTACCGGCAGATTTAAATGAAATACAAGAAGCAGTTGATGAGGTAAATACTGCAAGTCAATTTTAAAATGAAAAAAAGAAAATTAAATAGTACAAATCCTAAATATTATCCAGTTACAGAGGATCTGGTAAAAGAAAGAAAAGAATTAATAGCTACGATACGCAAAGGCAGAAAACGAAATGTTAGAGTCTACGCTGTATTTAGCGAAATAGAATAATTATGAGTTCACCATTATACGGAAAAATTAGCGCAGCTTGTAAAGCTGCTGCAAAAAGAAAGTTTAGAGTTTGGCCAAGTGCTTATGCTTCAGGTTGGGGTGTAAGATGTACAAGAGCTGGAGGTCCAAGTAAATTTGGCGGAGGTAAAAAGTAATGGCTAAAGCATATAGAGGAGTTTTAAAAGCTCGTATAAATAAACTGTATGGCGGTGATGTTACTTGTAGTAAAGTTAGTAAATTAAAATCTCGTAAAGATGCTACTAAGCGTGACGTGCAATTAGCTAACTGGTTTATTAATATGCAAAACTGTAGAAGAAAATGACATATATATCACCATTTCATAAAGACAAAACTCTTTCAAGTGTAGTATCACAGTTAAAGAAGGCTTCTAAAATGCATTTAGCTCAAGCTAAAGTAGTACAAGATCACATCGAAGAGATGAAAGAAGGATCACCGATGAAAAAACAAAAAGGTGGTGGTACAACTAAAACTTGTTTACCTGCTTCTAAAATAAGAAGCATGAGTAAAGAGCAAAGAAAAAAATTAGTTAATGCAAAAAGATCTGCAGGAGCTAAAGGTAAATATAAACGATCATCTAAAACAAATGTAAAAGGAGCTCGTAAAAAAGGAGCTACGCTACGTGACTGGTTTGAAAAAGAAGACTGGAGAAGAGTTGATGATCCATCTAAAAAATGTGGAGAATAATGGAAAATCCTATTAAACATTGTGCTGCTAGTGTAATGCACACTAAAGCATGGAACGATATGCGAGCTAGACAAGCTGCTGTAGCAGGTAGAGGTTCAGGTAATAAAGTAGGTTTAAAGCATGCTGAAGCTACGCGTAAAGCGCCTTTTAAAAATCAAATAGAAGGAATGTCTCACGCAGAATTAAAAGAAGCTGGAGGTAAAGCTTATGATATACATATGAGAGATCATAATAAAGGAACTTTTGTTGATGGACCTTTAAATATTAAAGAGCAAGCCTATGAAAAGCAAAATAGAAAAATGAGAGCTGAGCACAAGCGTGATACTGGTAAAACATTAGGTGAAAGACAAACTAAAGGTACTGGTAAACGTAGAGTTTCATTTGCTTGTAGATTTGCTGGCATGAAAGGATCTATGAAAGATAAAAAAGGAGAACCTACTAGATACGCAATGGCATTAAAAAAATGGGGATTTGGTAGTAGAGAAGCTGCTAGAAACTTTTGTAATAAAAATAAAGAAAAATAATATGTATAATTCACCATTTTTTAAACGTATGGGTGAGTTTAAACACTCAGATGCACCTGATGCAAAAGGTAAATTTAAAGAACTACCTGCTGGCAAACTTGCTAGCTGGCTAATTAAAACAAGAAAAGGTAGTTTAAAAAAGATTATTGGTAGTTTAAATCAACAAGTTGTGTTTAACAGAAAGAAAAATCCTAGTTATGCAGCTAAAATGAAAACAACTATGAATATTGTAAGAAAAAGATTAGGTAAAGATGAAGATAAGTCATAACATAACTTATGCTGAAGCAATACACTCTGAAACTGCAAAGCGTAAAGGAATAGATAATACGCCAAATCCAACACAAATAGAAGCTATGAAATTACTAGCTGAAAAAGTGTTTCAACCACTACGTGAATGGGTTGGTGGACCAATAAAAGTTAATTCGTTTTTTAGATCTGCTGAATTAAACGAAGCCATAGGAGGATCAAAAACTTCACAGCATTGTAAAGGTCAGGCAATTGATATTGATGATGTCTATGGTCATAAAACTAATGCAGAAATGTATCATTGGATAAAAGAAAACTTGTCGTTTGATCAAATGATATGGGAATTTGGTACAGATACACAACCAAACTGGGTTCATGTGTCATACGTATCAGAAGAAGATAACAGAAAAAGATGTTTAAAAGCTTATAAAGACGAGTATAACAGAACTAAATATAAAACAATATGAACAAATTTAAGTTTAGCAATTATAAATTGCCTCACATGCCTGATACTGCGTTAAAACAAACTGTAAGCAGTAGCGGTGATAATGATTTAGATGAATTTTTAAAAAGAGTAGAAAGTAGAAAAATTAAAAATCCTGAATATGCTGATGTAGAAGGGCCAGAGTATAGTAAAAGCTATGATTTTTTTATAACTAATAGAAGTCCAGAAAGTGATAAAGTTGCTAGACAAATGGATTCATTAAATAAAGCTGTAATGGAGCAGGCTAAAAATAGACAGTTTGATGAAATGAGAAAAACTAGAGCTTATCAACAAGATTTAATGAGTAAGTACGATATAGACTAGGATCAAAATATAATGGGCGTACCATACCCAAAGATCCTGTAACAAGAAGGGAGGCATTAAGCCTCCCTTTTTTATTATCCGTCACAAGCAACGCAGTCTTCCATAGCTTTACTCGCTATATCTCCACGTAGCACTGACTCAGTCCGCATATAATATAAAGTTTTAATTCCTTTTTTCCATGCATCTAGATGAACTTGATTAATCCATTTAGGTGATGCTTCGCTAGGAAAAGCTAAATTTAAACTAACTGACTGATCTATATACTGCTGGCGTATACCAGCTTGTCTAACTAATTCTAATTGATTTATTTCTTTAAACGTTTTAAATACTTCTTTTGTATTATCGTCTAATTCTTTTATATCTTGAACAGATCCACCGTCTGCTAAGATTTTGTCCCACGTTTCTTTTGTGTTGATTTTTGCTTTTTCCAAAACTTTAACCAACGTAGGATTTTTCCTGATGAACGTTCCTTTAGCTGACTGTTCCGTAAAAACATTAGCTGCCCAGGGTTCAATGCCGGGACTAACATTTCCAGAAAGTTTAGAATTACTAACAGTGGGAGCAATAGCGCGTAAATGGGTATTACGAAAACCAGTACCGACACACCAAAGAGGTTCTCCATAAACATCTGCAAGAGCCATTGAAGCTCTTTCAGACTCGATTTTGATTTGACTAAAAATTCTTCTAGTTTCATATTGTGCTAATAAACCCTCAAATGGTAAACCTTTTTCCTGCAAATACGTATGCCAGCCGAGCACACCAAGACCTAATGCTCTACCTTTTTCAGCAGATCTTACAGAGTTTTCAAAACCTTTTCTGTATTTAGCTCTTTGTATAAACTCTTCAAGCACTCCGTCAAGAAACCATATTGAGTCATAAATGATATTTGTATTTTTCCACTCGTCATACTTAGCTAGGTTTAAACTAGATAGACAACAAACGAATGAATGATTTTCATCTGTATGCAGTGTTATTTCACTACATATATTTGTCATATGTACTTTTAAAGCGTTGTCTTTGTAAGCCTGTGGATTTTGCTTGTTAGTGTTCCCTTTAAAAAGGATATAAGGTTCACCAGTAGCTTTACGTTTTTGTAATAACTTCCCCCATTTTTTTCTAGCCTCATTATCTCCGCTAATAAGTCTTCGCATGAATTTATCGCCGACGACAGTGCATTGATGTAAGTTAAGCGATTGTCTGTTGACGTCTCCTTTAGGTTCTCTAATTTCGAGCCACTCCTCAAAGTCGGGATGCTCAATGTTGATATTAACTGATGCCGCTCCTCGTCTGACAGATCCTTGATTAGTGGCAAGTATAGTTGAATCGTATATTTTACAAAAAGGCACAACGCCGTCGCTTGTTCCATTTCCTGTTATTTTAGCGCCAGCGGGTCTAATTTGATTTATACCAATGCCAACTCCACCGCCGTGCTTAGCGAGTAGCATCATCTCTAAGTTTTTTTGTCCTATGTCAATGATACTATCAGCCACATCAATACCGAAGCAGCTAATAGGCAAACCACGATCAGTACCTGTGTTAGATAATACTGGGCTAGCAAGACATAACCATCCTTTCCATATGTATTCAAAAAAGATGTCAGCCATTTCAGGTTTAAACAACCTTTTAGCCACAGTCTTTGAAACTCTTTTATAAGCTTCTTTAGGTGTTTCACCATTATATAAATAACCTCCACCTATAGTTTTTTTATAAACTTCATTATCACCCCATTCAGGATAATCAACTCCCTTTTTCCATTGATTGTTCCACATCTTTTAAACGTTTTTCTCTGTCTTTTAATTCTTCTACTATTTTATCCCACTCTTCTTTACCTAAATGTAATTGAAGAGCTGTTAAAGTACCTTGTGACATACTAACACAAGAGTGTACTTCTTGTACTAAGTTTCTAACTAATTTAGTTAAACCTTCTACTCTATTTTTTAATTCTATTATTTTTGATTCTTTCATAATTACCAAATATCTTCAAAATCTTCACCTTCATTAGCCTTGCTATAATCGGTTGGACGTATTGCAAAGAAATCAGTATGGGTATGACCACCAGTAAGATGATAAAACCATTCAAGATTCCCAGCAGCATCTTCATCATAATGAAAATAACGTCTCTTATCTGTATAACCAAGCTCTGTAAGTTTTTCATTTGTTCTTTTTCTAATAAATTGTTTTAAGTCGTTTGATTTAAGGTTTTCAATATCACCCATTTCAAACATTTTGTCTATATATTTTTCTTCAAGATCAACCATGATCTTAGCCGCTTTGTAAATATCTTCTTTACAATCATCTTTTAACGTAGGTATTTCTTCACACATGTGTCTAAATAGTTGACAACCCATTTTACTATGTAATGATTCATCTCTTACTGACCATTTCATTTGTTGACCTATTCCTTTGAGTAGATTACGTAATTGAAAAGAGTATAAAACAGCGAAAGCACTATATAAACTAACACCCTCTGCGAAAGCGGAAAAGATTGCCAAGCTACGACCGATGCCCACAGGATCATTCCCGTCATAAGCAACCAAGTTGTCAAAACGTTCCGACGTTGCAGGTTCGTGAAGAAAAGCTTCAAAGTCTTCAAGTCCCAATGTTTCATTTAAATAACTATATGCAACAGCGTGTATTGTTTCTTGTGAGCCGAACATCATAGCCATCTGTTGCACTTCATGTTTTGGAAACCATGATACGACTTTTTGTGTCCAATAATCTGACACTGCACATTCTGTTTGTGCAAATCCTAATAATATATTACCAACTAAGTTTTTTTCAGCATCAGTAAGTTTTTCGTTCCAGTCTTTAACATCACCTGACATAGGTATTTCTGTATGTAACCAAAACGCTTGCGCCTGCTTTAACCAACCTTCGGTATAATATATTGGGTATTCAAAAGGTTTATAAGGTATTCTTTCTTTAAATAAACTCATTTTAATTATAAGGCATTTCAAATGCTATATCTACAAACGGTAGATAAAACACGTAAGTTAATCGATCTTGTTCTTCATAAGCTCTTGCTCCGAATAATATACCCGGATAAAAACCTACTGACAAAGACCAGTTCCATTTTTCTTTATCCATAAACTTTAATATTATACTGATCTTGATAACCGACCAGTTCTTTATATTTAATTTTTCCTCTTTGATTCCACGACCATTTAACCCACTTGTCAATTTGTCGCTCTGCATATTTTTTCCTAGCTATTATTTTTGCGAGCTTAGGATTAACTCTATTACTTTGTCGCATTCTTTTTGATTTTGTGGCTTATATAATCTATAATATAATTTGTTATCAGCTAAATATTTTTTAAATAACTTCCAGCGTAATGGAAAAGACTCATTAGCTCTACCTTTACATTCAATTATAAAGTCTTTACCAACAAAGTCTGGAGTATATTTAATTGGTAATATTTTTTTACCACCACGTTGTTTAAATTCTCCTTTACCATTAGCTGTTCTTTCATATGATGGATTTATAAAATCAAATCCAGAAACTACTTCATAAGTTTCACCTTCGTATTTAGCTTTTATTTTAGCTTTTTTTAAAGCCATATACATGTAACGCTCAAGACCTGAAGCAAATTTGATACCGTCATACGTTACTTTTTTTGCTTGTACAGGTCCGCGTTTTCTTTTATAATTCCTCTTCTTCATAGTGTAAACCGTCATTACCGTTTTGACCAATAATGTTCATACGGTTTAGCATTGCTTCTTCAACTTCATCACGCAAGCAAGCTCTTGCTGCTTGTATGTATAACAATGCGTCCATTATTTCTTCTTGTACATCAATTAGAAAGTCGTTTAAGTCTTTGTCTTTACCTTCAACTTCTTCCATCATCATAGCGCCGTACTTAGCTTGACCAACCAGACTACGTTGATCTATCTTTTCGATTACTTGTTGTACGATTTTATCGTCTGTTTTTACTACGTATTTATTCATCTTTTACAAATGTTCCGTTAATCATTTTACCTGTTCGTTTACTAATAACTTTATAAGCACTATCTATACAGTCTTCTATAGTAACTCCTTGCAAATGTGCTAAGTTTGTTAATACAACAACCATGTCGCCAATAGCGTCTATGACTTCTGGCTTATCATTTTTTAACAATGCTTTAGCTAGCTCACCAGCTTCTTCTTGAAGTTTAACATATTGCGTATGGCTATTACCTTTGCTATATAAACCTCTTTGTTCTGCCCAGTCTCTTATTTTACTAAACATATCACTGTCAGTTATATTTGGTTTTTCATCTAACTGATCTTCACTCCATAGCTCAGGTGTTTTAAACCATTCAGCAAATGCTTTATTGTAAACATAGCATCTATTGTCGTTATACATAGAAGTTTTAACGTTCTTCATTATCCAACGTATAGAATCTAAATTAAGTACAAAGTCACCGTGCTCTGATTTCCATTTAAATCCTATATGTTCCATTAAATTACCTTTTAATTTTTTAATTGGATAAGGAAACGTAGTAGTTTGTTCTGTTACGTTTATATTCATTTTATTTAATTTAACTAATTCATTATATTTTTTACGATCAACTTTATAGCCATAAGACTGTTGAAGTTCTATCTCTTTCTCTGATATATAATCTATATCATCGGACTGATCAAGAACTTCATATTCGTCTGGGCCATAACCCTGTGTTAACGTAACTCTTCTATTAAGATTACATGTAACACCGATCTTTTTACCCGGAATGTGATATAAATAATACATTATATTTTATCGTTGTATAAATGTAAGTTGTGTGCATAATGATAATATTCACCAACTTTAATATCTAATCTGTCTGCAACTAATTTTTGTATCATACTAAAACAGTACTGGTCATTACAGAAACCGTACCAGAGATCATTAGAACGCATTAAAACAGCCATGTTTAATCTATTGTCTACAATTGTAAATTGTATTGCGTAAGTACATGGAGTATCTTTGCTATAAAATTTATGTTCTTTACAATCGTATATGCTTATTGCTGCATGTCTAGTATCTTTTTCATGTTTAAGCTTAGCTACTACATAGTCTAGCTGATCGTTACGATACATTTGCCAACCGTAATTAGAGTTAACACATCTTTCACTATCGGCCATACGTTCCCATATTGGTGGTACTTTACCGTATATTTCACCAAGCTTATCAATGCTAGGATCACCGGATAAATACCATTGCCATTCAGCTTCAGCATAATCAGGTTTCCAATTACGTTCTTTATTAAATATATAATTTTCTAGTGGGTTTTCTAATGTAAAACCTACATTAAATAAAGCTTTAGTATCACCAAAGGTTATACCATCAACTATAATCTTATCAAGAAAATAATTGTAAGCTTCGTCTGCATTATGAAATTTTCTGCGCATATTTTTTATAATAATATTTATAGTACTCGTACATCTGAACCCATATTGCTACTGGTCCATAGACTAACGGAGACCTATTGTTTTTATTGTTTATCTTTATATCAATGTACCAAGCTCCTTCTCCATTCGCAAATGGGGATATATATATTCCGTTGTTTATACACCACCTGTACGCTTCTATTTCCTGCGTAGTAGGCATATATTGTCCCATTACATCTTTCTTTTTTCGCGGCATTTATTCCCAAGGCATTGGTTCTTCTTTAATTTGATCTACTACATGAGGTATAAAACAACCAGAGTTTGGCTCCCATTTAAAATGACATTCAGCTCCGTTTTCACCGAGGTTTTGAAATTTTACTTTTAGAACTTTAGCTTTAACTGTTTTAGCATCATAGTCTCTATGAACAAGTATACCGTGGTAACTAGCATCATACCATTCACCACCACCTTTTATGTTATACATATTTGGTTCTTCAATTTGTCCATCTTTATCTTTATACATTTTAGTTGGATGCGCTACAATAAACACAAGCACATCAAACTTTTTAGCAAAGTTTTCTATTTTAGTTAGATATTCCATAGTATATGTATTAACATCTAACGAACTAGCATTTTTATCTCTAACTTTATTAAAAGGATCAATGACTAAGCATTTAATACCTTTACGTTTAACAAGCTCTGCACCTTTGCGTAATACAGATTCAAGACTATATTTATCCATATCAATAAAAAAGAAGTTGTCATTAACGTGTTGAGCAACTTCATTCCATTTATCTGTATCTATATCGTCTACATTAGGCATGTTACCCCATACTTTACGCATTAGCTTATGGGCATGTAAATAATTAGGAGTATTTTCTGGTGATGCAAACCCTGTTTTCCAACCATAGTTTTTATTATAACCTACGCACATCTGGTCAACAAAGTCAGACTTACCAGAAGAAGGTATGCCAGTAACAGTAATAAACTGTCCGGTATAAGTCGAAAAAATCTGATCAAAGTTTGATAGACCGACTTGGTATCCTGGTTTGAATCCGTTTTTAACAAAGTCTTTAACGTCTCCTTCGATGTCTTTAAATGTTGTGACATTTTCCAAAGGATACGCTTTTGCTTTATCAATTGTTTGTTTGAGTTTATCTTTGCCATACTTCATTAAGTATTCATTAGCGTCTTTACAGTCTTCAAAGTCTACAAGAAAACAAGCTTCAGCACCAAGCCTACGAACAAACTCTGTACGTAATGCTAAACCTGGAGCATCAGTATCTAACGCTAATATTATTTTAGTTTTATCTTCAAAATAATCTATACAATTATCCAGATAATCTAAATTGTTATGTGTTATCGTTGCACCATTAGGTACAGATACACAGTTTTTAATACCTGCTTCATGTAAAGCAAGTACATCCATTTCTCCTTCGGTTATAACACAACTATCATAACCCACGATACTGTTGATATTATAGAATACCTTTTCAGCACCTTTATATAATTTAAAGTTTTTTCTACCATCTCTATATTTTACATTAATAAGCTGATCGCCTACAAAATAATTAAACTTGATAGTGTTCTCGGTCTTACCGGTTTGTGGCATATACTCAGGACCCTCACTGATCTGTAGATCAATTAGGGTCCTAGTAGATATACCTCTAGTTTCAAACCACTCAGCTACTTTAGTACGTGGAATATTAAATTCCTCTTTTGGTGGATCAACTGGTCTGATATACTCTTTATCAGTTGCTCCTTTACGTTGATACGTATGTAGTTGAAAAGTGGTGTCACAGTTGTGGCAAGTTCCAAGACCACGTTCCCAGTCGTATGAAGCACATTTCTTCTTACGATTTTCGGGTTTTCTATCATGAGAACAAATAGGACATATGCCCTGTTTCTTCTGCTCTAGATTATATTGATTGAACTGGTCAATAACAAATCCATTGATCTCGTATTGTTCTACTTGCATTTAGATTTAATTAAAATGGTAAATCATCTTTTACTTCAACTGCTGCTGCTTTCAAAGCTGGAGCTGGTGCGCCTTGCTTTGGTGCATCAGGGAAAGTACCGTTGCTCCAAACAACTCTAACGTTACCAAGATATTTCTTAGCAACTTTAGCATCTCTTTCCTCTTTTGACTGATCAACTATGATTGGACCGAAGTTGCCGAACTGATCGACTTCATCGTTAATCGTAATTGATATTGGTAAGTATTTACCTTTCTTACCTTCAACAATTTTGTCTTTAGGTATTTCTGATAAGTTAATACTACCTTTAATAATTCCTGCCATATTATGCGTATTGATTAATTTGGTTAAACATTCTTTGCAATTGCTCTTTAGTAGCATTTGTAGTTCTTCTTAAATTGTCTACAGCTTTAACGTGATTTTGGTTTTTGTAAAAGTTGTTTACAGAAGTTTCTAATCCAGTTACACTGCATACTTTCATTTGGTTTTTTCTAGTTCTTGGCATATTATAAGGTTTTATTTATAAAATATTGCTTTGGGTCAAAGTTTTTATTCTTATAAAATAATCTATAAGCTTCCACTGCTCGTTGGACCTTGTCTTGACCTTTAGCATAAAATTCTGGTGAGCAGTCAAATATTCCGAGTTGTCCTGTGTTTTTATCTATTACAATAAAAACCATTTCATAGCCGAACAACTCACTGTAAATATAAGCTTGAGAGTCGTAGTTAAATTTAGAAGCAGACCATTTAAATTTTTGAATATCATTAGTTGTTTTTAAATCAATAACTAATTTTTCATTATGGTTTATAATATCTGCTTTACCTTTCCACATTTCACCCTCAATCTCTTTAATACCTGGTGTTTCATACTCAGTATTACTGTCACGTATCATTGCTTTGCATACATCATTATCTAACATAATATCAGATAACTTTTCTATTGCATCAACCTCGTGTTGTAACAAACATAGTTCACCACCAGACATCTCTTTGTAAACTTTAGTATTCCTAGTTGACGAAGGTATTACTCGGTATTTCTTCAACTTATCTGGTTCAAGTATAGCGGTGTGAAAATATCCGCCAACTAAGAATGCAGGCCTAGGCTCGCTAGGCTTTCCTAAAGCTAAAGGATTTGTAAGCAAAGCTGAGATGTCAGAATTACTTAGATACTTTTTACCAAAGTCTCCGTAGTAATGATTATCATCACGCAGCTTTTCAATTACATTTTCTTTATTCATTAGAGAGTTTTAAGCTCAGCTTCTTGAGCTGATGTTAATTGATACTTAGCTTTGATAGCATCTATTTTACCACCATTAGCAATAAAGTTTTTAGCTGCAATTATGTCAGTTAATTTACTTTTAGCTTTACCGTGATTATTAGTTGCATCACTGTCTTTAGTATCATCAATTAGGAATAAATTTCCTAGTGCATACTTCTTTGCGTAACTCGATGCTGAACCAAACTGTTGAGGTGCTTGCATACCTTTTTGATTAAGATCAACTCCAACTACAGATGTAGCTGTAATTGTTCCTTCACCATCAGTTATAGCAGCGGTTGTTTGTATAACAGGCATAGGCTCTGTTGCAATCAACTCTTCATTAACTGTAACGGTAACTCCTAACTCTAACAGAAAGGGTTTTGTAGCTTCGAGAATGTCTTCGGCTGACCTGAAGTAATACTTACCGAATGAATTAAATCTACTTTTCTTCGACTTAAATTTTGTTTGAATTTGTGATAGTTTTTCGTATATGGTCATAGTATAATAATTACATATTTTATTGTTAATTTACATATCTAACTTACAGATAATCAAGCACTTGCGAGTGATCTACATTATCAATAAGTTTATTTACAGCTTTCTTTTTTAGCTCTGAAATACGCACATAATTAGACGATCCTTCAATGCCTAGTTTAGCTGCTATTTCTTTAGCTGAATGCTTATCACAATCAAGTCCATAACTTAATCTTAATACTTCATACTCAGCAAAATCTAAATACTTTTGCATTAAACTTTTTAAGTATAAATTTATTAAGTGTACATTGTATGGCTCTGATTTATCAGGTATTTGATTAAATATATCTTCATCATTTACTTTAGCGTCAATAGATAAAAATATACTATTGAAAAACATTTCAACAGCTTTTTTATCTTTTGTTTTACGCATATTATTAAGTTGATGTTCTGGTATACGTATATTGCCTCTTGCAGCATCTACACGTCTACGTATTCCACCTTTTATACGTTTGCTAAAAAATGATTTTAAAGTTTTTTCAACATCATCAGATTTGTCTACTGTTTCCCAGTCTAACCGATCTACTGCTTTTGTTAATGATTCACTGCCAGCTTGTATTATATCCATAATAGTCATAACACCTGATGCTTGATCACTTGTTGAAAATTTTCTACCTAATGTTTCTACTAATGGTAAAAACTTTACTATTAGTTCTTCTCTAGTATAGTCTTTATAAGGTTTATCTTTAGGCATGCTTGCTTTCAGATCCTCTTTATACCGAATGTAGTTAGCTACATTATATTTTTTCATTTCTTTTTCTTTTTGCCTTTTTAAATTGTTTTACTTTAGAAGCAATGCTCATAAAGTTTGTTTCCATTAAATGTTTATATAGTTTCCTTCTCATATAGTATATCTCTTGTTATTAACATTTCATCTTTGTTTGCTATTGTATATTTTTCACCTTCATAATAATTCCAATATGCAGTAATACTACAACCTGGAACTTTATATTGATCAGGCATAGCTTGTGGTGGTTCACAAAAATCACCATCAGGTATATGCGCTGGTGGTACATTTAAAAACGTAGCACACTTATGTATAGTCATATGTGTTTTATCGTATCGTTTAGTGTATTCATTACCTAAAGCTAGCATATGTAAATACAACCATCTGTAATTAGCTCTACATTGCCTAGTCCATATTGTAGATGGGTGATTAAGATGTGCTTGTTTATATGGCACATTTAATTTTTGCTCTGCATTACCGTATACATGATGCGCGGTACAAAGCATTTGTGCTGATTCTAAGATCATCTTTACAACATGTTTATTGTATTGTACCTTTGCCGCAAGATATGGACTGTGATGTAAATAAAATATATTCATTTGTATCGTTTATGTTCTAGTCTATTATAATGTTTGTCTAATAAGAGGTTTGCTACCTCGTAACTTATCATATTGTCGTTGTATAGTTGCCATATTAATTTACTCATAATTTCTAATACATTTAAATAACGGATGTCTGTAGCTACCAGCGTTAGTTCTTTGAAAATAGGTAAAGGTAGCACGTTGACCGATATAGTCATTAATGTTAAGTAACATATTTGCCAAATCCTTGTAGCTGTAACCTTTGCCCGGTGGACAACCGAACTGTACACCTTCGTCATCTAGCATCAGAAACTTGCCAAGCGTGCCTGTCCTTTTGCCTTTACCTAGTTCATAACCTACAATAGTTGCTTCAGCATCACTGAAGTCTTTAAATTTCATTAGATCGTAAGACCTACCGTGTTTGTATTTACCATTTAGTCTAATGATAGAGCCTTCGTAACCATCTTCAAGAAACTCTTCGTGTAAAGTTCTAGCATAACTGTATGAATCAGCTAGTAAAGTTGGTACGTGTTTAATCTGTGCATCATAAATATCTGAGCACGCTAATTGGCCCATGCGTATTTGATAATTATCATATTTATTATCAATATAATCATAGACATGAAACTGTACAAGATGTTGAGCATCTAGTCTATCATCTGCTGTAGGCTTTTGTTTACGAACTAATGAAATAATCTTTTCAAAATCATGTTTTAGTTTGTGATTGTATAATTCACCATCAAGTATAACATTAGGATGTTGCTTGAAAAATGATATTAGTGCTAACTCAATATGAGCTAGATTTTTAAATTGTTTACCAGTACGAGAGAACGCACCATCTTTAGTAAACAGACAGCGGACGCCATCTAGTTTAGGTTGTATATACACAGGTAATGACCAGTTTATTCTAGCCTCATCAAACTTGTGTGCAAGCATAGGTTTTTTTATCATAGGTTTTTTAATTTTTGTTCTATTGTTTTAATTTTCTTTTTTAGTAATTCACACTGCTCATACTTTTCTTCAGCTAAGTATTTACTCATCAATGTCATACATCTAGCTAGTTCAGCTAATAGTTCTTCTTCTTGATCAGGCTGCATGTCAAGTATTAATCCTTCGTGTAGTTTATCTAGTATAATCTTAGCTACACGTTGAGCTAGTTGTTCAATTTGTTCATCAGTCATATTATCTATCTTTATTCGTATTATGTTTCGAATGTAATTCTATTTTTATACATGTAATAATATAATTATATTCATAATAAATATGAAATATTTATCTATGTTAATCTTCATGGGTTAGTATATCTATAATTTTTTGAGCGTTAGCCCTAACTGTATTATATTTAGCTATATCTTCAGTACTATAAAGTGGTCGATTTCTAGTTTCACCATTAGCAAAATCAGTATAATCCATATCGTCCATATATTTAGATATAATCTTTTCAGGTGTTAATACAAATACACATTCATTAGAATACATATTCCAACAACTTACGTGTATTTTATCTTTATCACCACTCCATATAATATATCTATACTCGTGATCTATATTTTCTGCATCAGGAAATAAGTAACAGCTATCATAATACATGTCATGTACTAATTTAGATGCTAATCTACTACCATCTTGACATCCATTATTCTTAGCTAATAACCAGTTAGCAATTTGTACACCTTGCCATTCAGGATAACCATCATGGTGCATGTACATATTAACATAACTATACTTATTAACAAGATCAGGATGTATAGCAAAACCCTCTGGGTATTTACTACTGTGTTTACGGTCTACGACCATTATTAAGTTTCTTGTTGCCATAATTTAATTTTAATCTAATAAAACCATATAAGCTTTAGGATTTACAGTTCTAAACCAAGATAAAGCTTTTTGGTGTGTTGTTATTAATTCATCGTCCCAACCTCTATGATCACCAACATAATTAATTCCCATAATTAAGTCGTACATAGATGTTTCTGCCGCGTCTAAGTCATAAGACTCACCGCTAAAAGGGTTTGTTATTGTATCACCTTCGTCATATATGTGACCATCAAACCAGTCAGGTAATGTACTGTTAATTTTCTTCATAATATTCTTCTGTATCTAATAATTCTTCTTTCTTTTGTTCATATAATTCATCATACACATCTTGCCACCATTCTTCTAGTCTGTGATTAAAATCCCACTCCATATCTGACCATATATGATTTTCTACCCATACGTCGCTACCACTAGTTAATTCATCTACTGCTCTATCTGACCAGTCAGAATAATCTTCATAGTAGTAACCATCTTGTGATACATAAGGTCTATCATCATGAGTACACCAGTATATATCATAGCAATCATAAGTTGATTCACTGTATATTTTTAATGTGTAGTTGTCATCACAAAAATCGCTTGTGTTATCTAGATTACCACCATATTCATCTTTAATATATTCTAGTAACCACGGAGCATCAGGTTCTTGCATAATGCCATCTTCGTTTAGTTTTTCGATGATTATCTCATCTGTTAGTAATTCTGCCATATTTATTTATTTAAGTAATTTTTCTTTGCATATTCGTGTAAGAAGTTTAATCTAGCCAAACCTGACCAGATCTTAGCTCTTGACCACGTTGTAAATTTTTGAGTAACTAACTCAGTACCGTTAAGAAATACCCATCTTTTTTCACGTTTGTACTTAGGGTTTAGCTGCCATATTCTATCACTGCTATCACATCTACGTACATAACCTGATTTATATGTTGCTAATAGTTGTCCTGTTGGTAATTTAAATTGACGTGTACCGTTGAGGTATTGTCTTTTCGTGGTAACTTCTACGATACCGTCTTCGTAAAGCATAGCGCGTGCGTATGCATTTTCTAGTCGTAATTGTTCTTGTCTCCATTTAGTCATTTGAGTCGGGTTTTAAAAATTCATTTCCATACATAATATCTGTACCGCTTACATCAAAGCTGTGCTTGTCAGTATATATTAGTATAGTTCTAATAGTATCTAAGTTTAAATCATACCAGCCACTTGAAGCCATAAGTGTATACTTAAGTCTTTTAGCTGAATGATATTTGTGCGCAGCCTGTCTAATCTTGATTTGATAATTAGGCTTTAGTTGTTGCCAAACGTTTTTCATAATTGTTTTATTTTATTATCTTACTTTATTCGTATTATGTTTCGTGACATTTTGTCATATAGTTGCGGGAGTAGGAGTCGAACCTACGACCTCAAGGTTATGAGCCTTGCGAGCTACCACTGCTCTATCCCGCTAATATTTTACCCGGCTGTCACTACGACTGGCTTTGTACAACTGATACCTCAAGGAAGCCGAAGCGTCGATTTACTGTTAAGCCGGGTTATGTAATCTATTGATACCTAACAACTTACAACCACTCAATCGCTACATGTAAGTTACGGTTAGCTATTCAGTTATGTGTCCAACCTGGGATTTCCTGGTGCGACCTAATTAACCTACTCGTCTAACTATCTATCAATGATTACAAGTGCCATTCTTTTAATAATTTAATGGCTGATGCTTTTATTTTATTGAACATAGCTTCATCAAGTGGATCTGTGTAGTTAATTACTCTGTCCAATGCTCTTTCTAGTTCAGTACAAAGATATGCTGATTCTCTATCAACTATTTCTTCTTTTTCTAATTCATATGCTTTTCTTGTATCCATATTATTTTATTACTCGTTTAAATCTTGTTAACATCCACTCTATATTACCTATTGAGTGTCCCATGTCGTCTAAATATTCTTCTATTTTTTCTGAATCATCAAACCACACATCATATCTATACACTCTACCATCTACATAGTCGAGTACAAATACATATTTTCTACCTTTCTTTTCCATATATTATTTTTTCTAAGTCATCTTGTTTATAATTTCTTTTAGTCGGGTAATTTATATACCTCGTCTCTATATCTCTAGCTTTTAATATATCTTCGTTCCATGTTCGCTGATCTATTTTGTAGTATGTATAGAATACACCACAAAAGAAACAGATACCACATATAATAAATAGATATAATACTCGTTCGTATTTATTTACTTGCGTCTCCATGCTTTATGTACTGATGCGGAAACTTCCTGCGATACTATTTGTATAGTATTACCAGTTTTATGGGTGATAATAGGTACGTACGAGTAAGTTTTAGTTGTACTGCAACTTACACAGTTTTTATAACCTAATTCTAAACGCACTGGGTGCACAGTGTTTCCACATCTACAATACATATTATTATTTTTTATTTGTTTATTATATTATCTGACTTGATTCGTATTATGTTTCGATTACTCACCAAGTTCAATACTATAATCTTTGTCGTATAGTATATCTTCAATAGATTGTAAGTCATACCATTTAGACTCAAACCATCTATTTTCCCATCTATTTAATATATTTTGCTCACCGTTTTGTGTTCCAAGTGCAAAGCTTGTACTAACTAGTGCTACAGTGACAAGCACTCTTCTTAGATTTTTATTTATTTTCATCTCCATATTTTATTATATGCCGCTTTATATTGTTTAGGAAACGAAGACTTCTGCGGCAATTTGTATCTTCGATTACCCATACCTCTACACTCACCATATACTTTTATGATTTCAGTGTGTTGTGCTGCGCGAGCTTTTCTTTTATTAGAAACGTACTCGCATAATTCTTTCATATTAGTAACTACCATGGTAAGTCAGTTTTTTCTATAAATGTTAAACCTTTGAAGTTAAACCAGTGTGATTTACCTTTTTTGTATTTGTCATTACCATCTTCATCTCGACCGAGATACTTTTCAATAAAGCCAAATGAGTTAGGTAAGTCGCCAACTGCATAACCTTTATAGTCAACGCCGTTTAGTTTGCAAGTTGTTTTAGAAGTAAATTTAATTGTATTCATATTGTGATTTTATTATATTATCCAAAGTAATTCGTATTAAATTTCGAATAATAGTTATACTCTATCATTTTAATTTCTTCAGAGTTTAATTTAAATAGTTCTACTCTTTTTTTCTTTCTTGCTTTTGCAAATCTATATAAATCTCTTTTCATATTAATCTCCTGTATAATTATCCCATCTTGTTTTACTCGCGTAGTATTCAGCAATTGCGCCATCAGTTAATTTTGATAACTCTTTATAGTAATCAGCATTTACTAACTTGTCATCTCGCCAAGCCTCTACATTTTCACGATGAGGTGATGAGTAGTGTTCATTATTTATTTCACAGTGAAACCAATCACATTGAAACTTTTCATTATAAGTTTTAAATATTCGCATAGTTGTATGTATTTAGTTCTAGTGTGAGTAATCGAAACCCACCTCTGCTCCAAGACTAGATTTTAAGTTGTATTGTTATTTAACTTCAACAATACTTCTTACGCTTACAGGTACATTAGTTGAACTAGTGTATGAATTGTATTTGATAAAGCAAGGTAATTTTGTAAGTGTATCTTTCATAATTTCATAAACTTTATCATGATTGTAAGTGCAAGATTTGCCATTTTTAAATTGAACATTAATAGTAGTGTTTTTTCCGATTAGAGATTTACGAATTACAAATCTTTTTGAGTTAATAGTGTTTGTCATAATTTAGAATTTTAAGTTATTATTTATTATTTATATATATTATCTGAGTTTATTAGTATTAAGTTTCGAAGGTGTATATTTGTTTAGTAAATAATAATGTCATAATGTCATTGCGCAATGTGTCATGATATGTCAATATGTCATATAAATATATTAGTATATTTCGCATTGTATTAATTATTATTTATTTACATTTATATTATCTAATAAAGTTTGTATTAACTTTCGAAAAAATATAAGTAAAAATGTAAAAAAAAGGGTAGGCCCGTAAAAAAAAAGGCATTTTACATAGTTTGGCACGGTTTTTGAGCGGAGGGGGTGCCCAATACTTCTCTATTTGTAACGACTTTTCTAAATCCTCCTCCCCCTTTATGATATTATACTACGTATAATATCTAGATAGGAGTAAGGTATTATATAATAGATATCTTATATCACATACGATAAAGTAAATTTACCTATTTTTGTGTGAGTATATACTTATAGACAAAAAAATTAAAATATGGCAAGAATAATCGCATATCAACAAGCAACTCCCGACGGTGAAGACTTACTATTAGGCACACAAAAAACTACAGGTGGTACTAACCAAACAAATCCAACTAAAAACTTTACAGTAGATGCAGTTGTGCAAGCAGGTGTTGGCTATACAGCGTATACAGCGTTATTAACGCAAGCTGGTGGTGCGGCTCCAGTAGCTACAGTTCTTAAAAACAACACTGGTTATACATACACTTGGGCTAGAACCGGTGGTGGTACATACACAATAACAGCAAGTGGCAACGCTTTTACAGTAAATAAAACAATAGTATTTAATAATAACGGTATTGACAATGCAGGCGGTAATACGCCTCCACAATGGACAAGAACTAGTGACACAGTAATTACATTAACTACTGGTGGTATAGACAACGCAATGCAAAACGCATCATTTGAAGTAAGAATATACTCATAACACATGGCAATAATATACACTTATCCACAAATAAACTCGTCTAGTGACTTAGCGGCTAGTGATCTTATGATCATTTCCGACATGAGTGCTAATGGTAGACCTACAAAATCATTAACGCTAAAAGATTTAGCAGATTTTGTTACCTCAACTGGTACAGGTACTGGTACAACTAATAAAATAATTAAATGGTCTGACGGTCCAGGTGGTTTGCTAGGTGATTCTATTATGACTGAAAATGCCACGCAAATAGATTTAGCAGGTACTTTCTTATCTACATCGTCACCAACAGTCACTCAAGCAGCACCAGTAAGTGGAATAAAATCAGTATTAGCAGCAACAGCTTCTGCTCCTCATGTAGCTTTATATGGAGACAGTAAGCACACAGGCGCGACACAAGCAAATTCAAATTACGGTGTTTATGCTAAAGGAGAGTTTGAAGGTACTGGTGGTTTTACAAACTTTATAATTGGTGGTAATTTAGAAGCTAGATACGACGGATCAGGAGCAAATGGAGCAAATGCATCAATGTATGGTGTTTATAATTTAGCTAGAGCAACGTCTGTAGCTAATGGAACTGTAAGTTATATGATTGGCGCAAACACACAAGCTAGAGTTGAAAGCGCAAACGTTACAGCAACAAATCTGCAAGGTCAGCACACCAGTGTAGAATTAACAAATGGTACCGCTGGAGATGTTATTGTTAATTTATTAGATTTTGATGGTACAGGTGGAACTGTAACAAATGACTTCTCTTACCTTCAAATACAAAATGATACTATGCCTACTGTAAATGGTACAGCAAGGGCAATAAATTCAAAATCTGTATTACCATCGTTATTTCAAGGTCAAGTAGAAATACCTCTTGTTCCTACTATAAACGCGCATGCTACATCAAAACAATATGTTGATCAACAAATAGCAAGTATACCAGCAGGTCTTGTATTTCAAGGCAACTGGAATGCTAGCACGAATACTCCAACACTCGCATCGGGAACAGGTACTGTAGGTAATTACTATGTAGTGTCTGTAGCTGGTAATACAGACTTAGATGGTATCACTGACTGGGAAGTTGGTGACTGGGCTGTGTTTGTAGAAGTCGGCGGTGTTGATAAATGGGATAAGATAGATCAAACATTTGTACAAGGCGCGGGTGCTACTGGTCAAGTTAGTTTCTGGAACGGTGTAAACTCTGTTACAGGTGATAACGACTTATATTGGGATAACTCAAATAAAAGATTAGGTGTAGGTACAACTACTCCTGACGTAAGACTACATGTAGATCCTACATTAAAAATAGGTGATAGATTAGGAACTAACGGATCTTTAATAATTCAAAGTCAACAAGGGCCAAATATAACATTTACATCAATTGGCGATAGTTTAGTAGTGTCTGGTTCTACTGGATCTCCTAATGGTAACACTATATCATTAGTAGACGAAATAAAAACATTAAGATTTGATAATGGTATAGGTGGTACTATTTCTATAGAAAGAGGCAATAGAGGTCTCATGGATAGTAACATAGGTGGATATGAAGTTCAACAACAGAATACTACTGGTTCAAATGGTAAATCAACTTTTTTATCAACAGACACTGGAGGTACAATATTGAGATCAAGTTCATACGGTGGAACAGGTACTAGTGCTGATATACAATTTCAGTTTGGAGGTGGTGATAACGTTAATGAACCCGCGCCTACAACTAAAATGATTGTAAAAAATAATGGAAATGTAGGTATTGGGACTACTAGTCCAGATTCATTGTTGGAAATATCTTCAGGAACTACAACAGACTTTTTAAAATTAACAAGTACTGGTAGCAACGCAAGTCCAAGTAAAATAATATTTGAAAAATCAGCTACAGAGCAAGGAATAGTAGAATACGTTAGAAACGGAGATTTAAGAATTTACAACACAGACGGTGATGGCGGTGTGTTAATAGATGGTAGTTCAGCTTCAGGAAATGATTTATATGTAAAAAATGATGGTAATGTAGGTGTTGGTACTACTAATCCAAGTGAAAAGCTGCATATAGCACAAGATGGTAATGCTAGTATAGAACTTGAAAGAACAACAGCTGTTGTAAATCCCGGATCATCTAGAATAACTGTAGCAAATAATGGACAACTAGGTATTTCATCTGATAATCTTATATCTTTTAAAACTAGTGGTGCTTCTGGTGGCACTGAAAGAATGCGTATTGCTAATAATGGTAATGTAGGTATTGGTACTACTAGTCCTGCCGCAGGGCTTCAAGTAGCTAAAGGAAGTTCAACTGTACCAGCAGCTGGTGCGTCGACCGCGTCTGCTTGTTTTGGTAATAATGTTTCTGGAGACGATTATGGCGTTGTGCTTGGTGCTGACACCAGTGGATCTGGATATATAAGCGCACAAAGAACAGATGGAACAGCTACCGCTTATAATTTATATCTTCAACCTAATGGAGGAAACGTAGGTATTGGAACGACTAGTCCTGCAGAAAAATTATCTTTACCTGATGATGCTAAAATATCGTTGGGTAGCGGTAATGATTTAAAAATTTATCATAATAGTACATCGCAAAATGGTATTATAGAAAATTTTACAAACGATTTAATAATACAAAACAACGCTGATAATGAAGATATAGTATTTAAATGTGATAATGGAAGTGGAGGAGTTGCAGAATACTTTAGAATAGACGGTAGTAGTGAAATAACAATTGTAAGTAAACCTTTTAGATTTTTTGATTCAATAGCTGCGCAATTCGGAAATGGTTTAGATATGCAATTATATCATAGTGGCGGTGAAGGTACTTTTTTTAACTATACAGGTAATTTAAGATTTATACAAGGGCAAGATGATGGTGATATTACATTTTCATCTGACGATGGTTCTGGTGGAGTAACTGAATACTTTAGACTAGATGGTGGTGATGTTAAAAATAGATTTAGTAAAACTGTTCAACTAGGAGACAATGTTTATTTTTATCTTGGTGATCAACAAGATTTAGGAATGTTTCATAATGGTACTAGTACTGTTATAAATAATAATACTGGTGATTTAACTATAAAAAATAGTGCTAATGATAAAGATATTATTTTTCAAAGTGATGATGGTAGTGGTGGTACTACCAATTATTTAAAACTTTGGGGAGCAATAGAATCTTTAGCAGTTTATAAAGATATGTTATTTGTTAATGATGGAAATGGTGGTAAACTAAAGTTTGGTGCTTCTCAAGATTTACAAATTTATCACGATGGTAGTGATTCTTACATAAATGAAACTGGAACTGGAGATTTAATTGTAAAAGCTATAGATGATGTTTATATTAGAGGTAATACTCATGATATGGGTAGATTCAACGAGCAAGGCGTTAAATTTTATTATTTAGGTAATGTAAAACTTGAAACTAATAATACAGGTGTTAAAATACCAACAGCTGGCAACGGATTACAGTTAGTTTCTCCAAACGGAACAGTATATACAGTAACAGTAGATAACTCCGGTAATTTAGTTGTTACGTAAAAAACAAAAAAAACAAGTAATAATAGAAATATACCTGCTCGGTTAAGAGCGTAAACCAAATATTAATTTAAAACCAAAACCAATGACGTATTTTTACGCGACTAGATCGTGGAGTAGTCAACCACAAATTTCAGAAGAAACCATTAACCTTTGGAAACATCTTTCAGAAAAGAAAAACTGGAGAATAACCCAATTACCTAACGGTTTTTATCAAACTGAATACCAAGATCCAAATGAAGATACTTGGCACGACGTAACCCGTAGAGAAACTATTGAAGGAGCAGAGCAAGCTATTGATGGTTCAGTAGAGCATTATGCTAAGAAAGTAGATTTCTTAAAAGGACCAAAAGTCGTAAAAACCTTTAAATAATAATTAAATTAAATTAAATCAAATGATAGTTAAAAATCTGAACTTTGGCGATACAGCTAGAGAACAAGTATTTAAGGGTATAACAAAACTTACACAAGCTGTTAGCTCCACACTAGGAGCTAGCGGTAAGTGTGTATTACTTGAAGACGCAACAGGCAAACCAATTATTACAAAAGATGGTGTAACAGTAGCTGATTCAGTAATTTTGTTAGATCCAGTAGAAAACATGGGCGCTACGCTTTTAAAAGAAGCAGCGCGTAAAACAGTTCAACAAGCAGGAGATGGTACTACCACCGCAACAGTCTTAGCACATGCTATATTACGAGAAGCATATAAAGTTGCTGATAAAACAAATTCACGAGTATTAAAAGAAGGTATAAACTCTGCTGTTGAAAAAGTTGTAAAATATTTAGAATCAATATCTGTTTCAGTAGAAGGAGATATGATTGATCATATTGCTACAATATCAACAAATAATGATCCAGAACTTGGTAAATTAATTGCTGATGCATTTAGAGCTGTAGATCTTACAGGTGTAGTAATGATGGAGCCATCAGCTATTGGTAAAACAGAAATAAAACTAGTTGAAGGTGCACAATATGAAAAAGGATTAACTAATAGGCATTTTATAACTAATGCTGAAAATCAGTCAGCTGAATTAGAAAATCCATTAGTGCTGTTAGTAGAATCTAAAATAGATTCTATAAGACAAATTCAAACAGTGCTAGAGTACGTAATAAAAAACAATAAACCTTTGCTGATTATCGGCGATGTAGAAAAAGGTGTTTTATCGGCTCTAGCTATGAATAAAATAAAAGGTAATATTAAGATCAACGTGGTTGATGCTCCAACATATGGGGTTAATAGAAAACAACTACTCGATGATTTATCTTTACTAACTGGCGCTACAATTATAAACGAAGATTTAGGTGATGATTTAGATTTAATTAAAGTTGAGTATTTAGGTAAATGTGTAAAAAGCATTACAACTGAAAACGAAACTATATTACAAGTAAAAGATACTTCAGATAAAGTAAAAGAAGTAATACACGAAATTAAAAATAAATTAAACAAAAAAAATACAGCAAACGAAGTAGTTAAGTTAGAAAAAAGACTTGCTATGTTAGCTGCCAAAATAGCAATAGTAAAAGTAGGCGCTAACTCTGATATTGAATTGAAAGAAAAACAAGATAGAGTTGAAGACGCTATATGTGCTACTAAAGCTGCAATAAAAGAAGGGATTGTTCCCGGCGGTGGTGTTGCTTTGCTAAACGCTGCATTGAAAATAAAAGAAAAAAATGTAGGTGAAGAAGTTTTAGGTAGAGCTATATTATCTCCTTATAAAACAATACTAACCAATGCTGGATATGAAGAATATAGAATATCAGGTTCAGATGGTGAAGGTATTGATGTTGTTACAGGAAATATGGTAAATATGATTGATAGTGGTATTATTGATCCACTATTAGTTACAAAAAGCGCTCTTCAAAATGCAGCTTCAGTAGCAACTACTATTTTATCAACAGATTGTGTAATTAATAATATTAGAGTTGATGAAAGCAGTAGGTAAAAATTTAATAATAAATATAGTAAAAGAAGGAACCACCAAAACAAAAGGTGGTTTACTTCTTGCAGAAAACCAACGTGAAGACATTAGGTATGTTGAAGCTAGTATAGTTTCAGTAGGTGATGAAGTTGTAGGATTAAAACAAAATGATAAAATATATTTTGATCGTCATGCTGGTCATAAAATAGAAATTGATAAAAAATCTTATCGTGTAATTAAAGCTCAAGATATTGTAGTTGTTTTATGAGATTAAGTGCAAAAGACATTAAGGATTTAAACTTAATGAAACACTATCGAGTAATACGCAAATGGGCTTGCAAAAATAATAATTTAACCGATAGTGATTTAGAGTTGTTAATATACCTTGATTGTATTGATTTATTTACAATAAAAGATTTTAAAGCTGGAACATATGCGTACAGCTGGAATAATCGTAGATGGAACAAACTAATACAAGATGATTGGATAGTTGTGTGGCGTAATAGAAATAGAACTACACAGAAATATAATATATATAAAATATCATTTAAAGGCAAACAACTTATTCAACGCATATATAGAATAATGCTAGGTCATGAAGACATAAATGTAGGTAGTAGAAATAAAATAATAAACGGTACTTCATACATGGATAAGGTAATGACAAAAGCAATTTATAATTTAAACAAAGACAAAACAAGATGAATAAAGATCCACTAAACTTTGGAGTATCTGGTATATTCGGTAGAATGGGACAAAATCCAAGTATTAATGCTTTAACAAATGCAAACGCTTTAGCTCAACAGCAAATGGCTCAGCAAAACATACAACCTTTAGGAAGCGGTACAACATATAGACCAGATATGTCACAACAAGTAATGACTGGTAGTTTTGATCCATTAACTCAACAAGTGGGTATGGGTATTTTTGGTGATCAAAATGCTAGAAATATGGCTGTTATGGGTTCTGGTATTATGATGAGCCCAATGTTAAAAGCATTAGGTTCTGAACCAAACGTTGATCCTTGCTCTGCAGAGTTTGATTATGAAATAGCAACTGATGCTGGTCATTCAGCTGAAGATATTAAAAAATATAGAGAAGCAAATTGTAAAAAACAATAATTATGAGACACGATATAGAAAAAATTAAAAACAATCCTAAACTTGAAGGTCAAATAGGAGAAAACGCTATATGGGAAGGACCGCTTAGTAAAGAAGGTTTCCCAATGGGAGTTGGTTCTAGCTCAGGCATAACACCTATGCAAGTATCAAAATATCCATGTAAATATGATGCTATGCCTATTTCACAAAGAGCTAAAGTATATAAATAATTATGGGTTACATACAATATTCAAGTCCATTTTTAAAAGCTGGTAAAGGTTGCGCTGAATCTGAAGGCGGTAGTGGATGTATAGTTAAAAGAGGTGGCGAATATGTTATCTTAAATAATAAAAAAGGTGGTGTATGGAGAAGCGGTTTTTCATCTGAAGCAGATGCTAAAAAAGCTCTGGCAGCATATCACGCGAATAAATAATTATGAGTTCACCATTTAGTAAAAAGTTTTGCGGTAAAAATCCAGTTAAAATGTCTCCATTTAATCAAGGTGGTTATGAAGGTGGTGGTGACATAGAAGGTAAATACTATGTGCCAACAGGACAAATGTATGCAGATATGTTTGCTAAAATTGGAGAAGCAACAGCTAATATAATAGACAAACCAGAAGTTAAATACGGTGATAATAAATCTAAAAAAGAAAAATTTAAAGAAGCATATCCAGATTTTAACGAGACTGCTTATGATGAGTTTTGTAAAAAAAATAACGATAAAAGATATTGTGATTAATAAAAAATAAATATGGGACATAAAGGATACTACGGACAATACACTGGAAACTCTAAGTTTTCAAAGAAACATGATGAAGATTACGATGCTAAAGAAGCATATAATAAAAATTTAACAGATTCTGCAAGATTACACTATTTAGAAAATCTTAGACATGATCATGATTCACCAGCTCGTCAAGAAGAAGAATTATCTAATAAAGATAAAAGACAACTAAAAAGAAAAGCTAGAAAAAAAGCTAGAGAAACTGAAGGAGATAGAGATGAAATTTATTATAATCTATACTCTGATAAAATGGAAGAAAAAAGAAAAGCGGCGCCGCAAAAGCACTGCATGAATTAATAACTAATAAAAAATAATATTATGCCTTACGATTCAAGTAACAAAATGAAAGGTATGCCTATGAAAGGTATGCCAATGCATAGCGGTGCGCCACATATGGAGTCAGCTAAGCAAGAAAGAAAAAACCTTATGGACGATAATCCAGTAACAAGAACTGCTGCCGGAGATAGACCATGGATAGCTAAACATTATAAATCAGGTATTAACTATGGCCACGAATCTTCTCCAGCTTCTAAACATGGCTCTATGGCACATAAAGCAGGACCAGGAGATTTAGATGGTGATGGCAAAATGTCTAGTTATGAAGCTAACAGACAAGAAGCTATAGAAAAAGCAATGGCAAAAAAAGGTTCTTCAAACAGAATGGATCACAAATAACAGTACGAGAGCTGTATAAAACTCAACAAACATTAACATTTAACATTTAACATTTAACATTATGGCAAATTACATTAAAATTAAAGCTGCAGACATTAATGTCGCTAACCAGCTTTCAGACGTAATACTTTCAGACGTTACAGCTGTTTATCAAGGATTAGCAAACGGAGACGCTTCTGCTGACAAATGGACAGTTTATGCTGGAGGTAAAAGTTATTTATTTACTACTTCAGCCAAAGGTAAAGAGTGGGCAAATCAATTCATTTTTGCAGCTACTGCAAATCCAGGAGGACCTTTAGCAATTGTACAAAATAGTACAGGTGTAAAAATAACTGATATTGTTGTAGCATAATTATGCAACCTAAAGGATTAGGTGATACAATTGAAAACTTCACCAAAGCTACCGGGATTAAAAAGCTAGCTGATAGCATACCCGGTGGCTGCGGATGCGGTAAACGCAGAGATGCGTTAAATAAAATATTTCCTTATAAAAAATAATTATGGCTTTTAAATTAACAAATCCTCCATATAAAATTGACAATACTCCAGTATATCATGTAGATATGGAAGCAGGTGTTATGGGTAAAGCTAATAACAATGGAACTATCATTTTAAATAAAGATTTAAAACCTCATCAAATACCAGAAGTTATAGCGCATGAAAGAGTACACATAGATCAAATGCGTAGAGGTGATCTTGATTATGATGATGATTATGTATATTGGAAAGGTAAAAAATACTCAAGAGCTCAAATGAAAGAAGGAGCTAAAAATTTACCTTGGGAAGCAGAAGCATATAGAAAAGCATGAGTAAAAAATTTAAAGATACAACCGTTGGTCAAATATTGTTTGGCGCAGCATCAGCAATAAATCCTACATTAGGTAATGTATTGCAAGGTGTAACATCTCCAAAAGAAGCTATCGAAGTTATTACTAAATCAGATGCACCAGCTGAAGATAAAGTAAAATTACAACAATTAATATACGATCAACAAACAAAAGAAATTGAAGCTATCACATCAAGATGGCAGGCTGACTCTATGAGTGATTCATGGATGTCAAAAAACGTACGACCATTAGTTTTAATATGGTGTATATGTATATTTTCATTAGCTGGAATATTAGACAGTGTTGAGACTATACCGTTTCACATAAATGAATTATGGAACGATACGTTTGAAAAAGTAATGATGGCAGTAGTCTTAGCCTATTTTGGCGGACGTACGACAGAAAAGGCAAGTAATATATTTAAACAAAAATAAAAAATGGCTAATCAATCAATTAACGCAGTTAAAATAATACCTAACGATAATATCAATTTACCAGAGCCAGGGATCAAAACTAGTGGTACTTCAACTACTGGTACTACAGGTGTGACATTAAAAGATTCATCTAATGATTTTTTAAATTCAGCTACAAATCCAAATGGTTACAATGTAAATAGTGGTGATGTAGTTTATAATACATCGACTAATGCTGTTGCTAAAGTATTACAAGTTGTTGACGCTAACACAATAACATTAGATACAGCTATTATGGCGGCTGTAGGAAATACATACGAAATATACCAAAGTAATAATTCTGCTGGTGGTACTGATTTAAATGTATACGTAGGAACAGGTGGTGATATTGAAGTTATGATGACAGCAGGAACAGGTACTGAAAAACATTTGTTTCAAAATGTAGTATCAGGATCTTTCTTACCAATACAAGTAAAAAGAGTATTAGCGACAAACACTACAGCTACCAACTTATTAGCATTAAGATAGTATGAATATATCTATAGGCATCACGCAAAGGCGTGGAGGAAATTCCTATAATGACTTAGTAACTCAACTAAGAAATAGAGTAGTAATAGATAAGTTTGGTGATATAACAAACCAAATTGAAAGTATAAACTGTTACAATAATTATGTAAACCGTACAACACACATATAATGGCAACACCTTCAGTATTAACAGTTCCCAGTATGTATGGAGACGGTATTTTATATAGTGGACCTACTGTATTTGGTTCAGAACTTATTACTAATGGTACGTTTGATACAGATTTAACAGGTTGGAATACTATTGTAAATGTAACTTGGTCTGCTAATTTTGGAGGTTCTGCATTTATGGATTCAAGCGTTGCTGAATCACAATTTAGACAAAATCTAACTTATCAAGTTGGAAAAACTTATGAAGTTTCTTGGGAAGTTAAAGAAAATAACGGATGCGACTTTTTTAGAATTTACATAAACAATTCATATACTAATATTACAAATCCTTATGTAGGCGGTCATTCTTTACGTTTTACGCATACTGTTGGTAGTATTTTTATTTTAAGAAACGGTAAAATAGGCTCAGATATTACAATAGACAACGTGTCAGTAAAAGAAATAACTCAAGGATCTGACTTCGAATTTACACGCGCTACCACTGGAACTAGAATTAATAAAGATGGTTATATAGAGGATGTGCCTTATAATTTTATTAAAAATAGTCAAGAAATAATAGGCGGCACTGGTGGTTGGACTATACAAGGTGGTGTTACTGTAACACGCAATTATGCTGTTGCTCCTGATGGCTCAATGACTGCTGATAGAGTAGTTGGAAATGGAACTAGCGGTGTATTTCAACAAGTTTTTAATTTAGACGGTGTTGTAGCAAGATCAGTATATTTAAAAAGTATTACTGGCAACGTAAATGTTGTATTAAAAGATCCAACACTAACACAAACACAAAAAACATTAAATCTCACTGAATCATGGCAAAGATATGATTTAATAGAAGACAATTTAAGCCCTACAAACACACAAGGATTATGGATAGACGATATACCATCAAGCGGTATATTAATGTGGGGTAGTCAAATAGTAAGAGGTGATAAGATAAAAAACTATTTACCAACAACTGATAAATTAAATTTACCAAGATTAAATTATCCTACATATGGTGGTTGTCCAACGCTTTTGGTCGAACCGCAAAGAACAAATTTAGTATCAAATTCAAACAGCGTAGCTAACGCTTTATCAGGTAACACTTTGATAAATTTACAAATTAATTCATCTAATAATTTATCTCCTGAAAATATAAACAATGCAGAAGAAATTGAAGTTATTGCTACAGGTCAACCAAGAGTAGAAAGTGTTGCAACTTCAAACACAACTATTTATTCTGTAAGTTGTTATGTAAAAAAAGTTACAGGAGATTTTTTTGGTTTAGGTTTTTATCAACAAGATATAGGTAATCAATATGCTAAATTTGATTTAAACACCGGTACTTTTATAGGAGTTTCAAGCAATGGAGCTTTTTCACAATCAGCAACTAATATTTATAATTGTGAAATAATAGCTCACAAAAATAATTGGTATAGAATTACTTGTACTATATTAACAGGTTCAGCTGCATCAAAAAGTGGTATAAAATGGTTGGCTATGTCATCTGGTACAAGTTCAAGTAGTTTTAGTACTGGCGTTTTAGGAGAAAAATTTTTAATATACGGTAGACAAGTTGAGCAAGCTGACTATACAACATCTTATATACCAACTTCAGGTTCAACTGTAACACGAAATGAAGATAAAGCATTATATGCTGGTTTAGGAACTACAGATACTTTTAATGATAGTGAAGGAGTTTTATTTATAGAAACTAAAGCTTTATTTAATAATAATGATGGTAGAGGTATTAGTATAAATGCTGGTAATGGTAACAATAGAATTTTAATATCGTATCCTTCTAGCGCGTCTTCTGCTATACTCGGTTATACTCAAAGTACAGCGGGAAGCGGATCTTCTATGAGCGCTGTAGGAATTGACACTACTCAAAAACACAAGGCTGCAATAAAATATAAATTAAATAATACTTCTTTTTGGGTTGATGGCGTTAGAATAGGTTTAGATACAAGTGTAGCTATGCCTGTTGGATTAAAACAGTTAGATTTTACAAATGGGATTAGTGCTGCTGCAGCAAAATATAGAGGTAATTTAAATGCTATAGCTGTATACAAAACAGCTTTAACAGATACAGAACTTGCAAACCTTACATCATATAACAACCACGACTTATTTATACCATATAAAAGCAGAATGCAAATGATAAGTGCTGATCAAGAATTACAATGCACAGAACACGATATAACTAGATTTTTATGAAACCAGGATTATTAATGCTACCTAGTGCAGTATCAGACTCGCACGTTCATAACATACTTCCTAATAAAATTGATACAGACTTTCAATTTTCTAGAGCTTCTGCAGCAACTCGTGTTAATCATCAAGGGTTAATAGAAAATGTAGGGTATTTTTCTGATGAGTTAGTTAGAAATGGAAACTTTAGTGAATTAGGACCAGAATTAATTACTAACGGAGATTTTGCAACAGATAGTAATTGGGGTAAAGGTATAGGATGGAGTATAAATAATGGTGTAGCAAGTTGTGATGGAACACAAACATCTGGAACACAATTAACACAAACATCATTAACATTTACAAATGGCAAAACATACAAAGTAGTTTTTACTTGTACAATTCAAGCGGGAAATTTAGATGCGAGACTACAAGGTAGTGGTGCTACTGTAACAGGCGATACTGTAACAACAAGTGGAACTTACACACAATATTTAGTTTCTACAGGTAACACAAGTTTTAGGATGAGAGGTAATCCTAGCTTCATAGGTACTGTAGACAACGTATCAGTAAAACAAGTTGACCCTAATTCTGAATGGAGTTTAGTTGATATAAAATTTACAGGTACTAACACTTTTGAAAATACAGCTACAAATGGTAGAATTTTTCAATCTTTTACAACTGTTATTGGTTCTCAATATAAAGTTAGTTTTACTATAAATAGCGGGCTTTGGAATATATATGCTTCAACAAACAACAATTCATCAGGACAAATTGTAAGCACAAGTCCTACTACGGCTTCAGGGTTTTTTGAGTTTACAGCCACTACAACAACAAGTTTTTTAGCAATATATAACATAGGTGCTTCAGGTTCAGTAGCAAGTATTACAAACATAAGCGTAGTAGAAGTAATAGGCGATAAACCAAGATTAGATTACGATCCAATAAACCCAACTTGTCCGCATCTTTTACTCGAACCGCAATCTACAAACTTATTTACTTTTAGTGAAAATTTTAACAATGGGTGGTCAGTTAATCAAACTACTTTAATTGCTAATTCAGGTATATGCCCTGATGGAACAAACAACGCGTTTAATTTAGTAGCAAACGCGGCTAACTCAGTTCATTTGCTTGCTACCACTGTAAGCAGCACAAACTTAAGAACAATATCTATTTTTGCTAAACAAAATGGATATAAAAGATTTAGATTTAATACAGGATCAAGTGGTAATGGTTTTGCTAGTTTTGATTTATCAAATGGAACTGTTGCTGGTAGTGGTGGAACGTTTTTTAACAGCGCTAAAATACAACCTCTAGCTAATAATTGGTATAGATGTTCACTGACTATTAATTCAGGTGGAGGAACAAATCCAACTATTGCAATGGAAGATGATGCTGGTAATGTAACATTTTTAGGAGATGGAATAAGTGGTATATTAATCTGGGGAGCTCAGCTAGAAGAATTATCATACCCTACATCTTACATACCCACAGCAGGGGCTACAGAAACTAGAGTTCAAGAAACTTGTACAAGTGCTGGAAATGTAAATACGTTTAATAATAGCGAAGGAACTATATATGCTGAAATAGCTGGATTAGTAAGTAGCACAACTCTTAGAAGTATAGGAATTAGTGATGGAACAAGCGCTAATAGAGTTAATATTTCACTTTGGCAAAATGGAGGCAATGATCAGCTTTTAAATTTTGTTGGTGTAGGTGGTGTATCACAATGTAATTTTTTTGGCGCTGTTAATAGTATTTTAGAATTTAATAAAGTAGCTTTTAATTACAAGCAAAATGATTTTAAAATGTATATTAATGGAGTTTTAGTAGGAACAGATACAAGTGGTAATACTTTTCCAGCAGATACTTTAATTAAATTTAATTTTGATAGAGGAGAAGGAAATTCAAGATTTTTTGGAAAAACAAAAGCCTTAGCCACTTATAACAGAGCGCTTACAGATACAGAATTATATACAATAACATCAACGCAATACTCAGCATACTCTGGTATGGTGGCGGCGTTAGGAAATTATACAATACCATGCTAAAAGATTATTTTGAAGTGCCAAATAAACCAGCAATAAAATCTGGTAACGTTCTTTCGTGTGACTTCACAGATCATGAGACATTTATACCTCAGCCATTAGATTTTACAAGAAACACACTAGCTACATATGTAGACTGTAATGGTTTAATAAAAGTATCTGGTGTTAGTGATACAGAATTAGTTACTAACGGAAATTTTAGTGATGGTTCTACTGACTGGACTGTTGATCCAGCATGGAGTATAGCTAATGGAAAAGCTTTTTATGATGAAACAATAAATTCGCAAAGATTAAAACAAGATATTGTAACAGATGCTTCAAAAACATATCAAATAAAATTTACTATTTCTGGAGTAGAATCAGGTAAATTTGCTAGATTTGCATTGTGGGTTATTTCTAACGCTAGTAGTAAATTTTTTACTTACACTCAGTTTAAAGATGGTGAGTATGTAATTTATGCTTCTCCTGATGGAGCAAATGGAAATGTTTTACATTTTCATGCTTTAAATGCAGCTAGTAACGATAGTAGTTTTTATATAACTAATATATCTTTAAAAGAAGTTGATTTAAATGTACCTAGAATAGATTATACTACAGAAATAGGTAAAGCAAAAGAATTACAAAAACCGAGTTTATTGCTTGAACCACAAAGTACAAATATTGTAGAATACAGTGAAGATATTGACAGAAACTCTGGATTGTCTGAAGTTGGTTCATCTATTGTTAGAACAAACGATATAAATAATCCAGCAGGATTAAAAGCTTTGTCTTTATTACAAGAAAATACAGCTAATAGTTCTCATTTTACTTTTAAAGATTGGTCATTAACAAATCCATCTACGAATACTATTAGTATATTTGCAAAATCAAAAGGAGGTAGAAATTTAAGATTTGGTGATGGAGGTGTTGGTTGGTCAAGTGGTTTTACTGCTAATTTTGATTTAACTGCAGGAACTTCTGATACTGGTACTATAGAAGATTACGGTAATGGTTGGTTTCGTTGTTCTGTGCAAGGAACAGCAAACGCTGCTACAAGTAGATTAATTATTTATATAACAGACGGTACTACTACGTCTTATCAAGGTGACGGTAGCTCTGGAGTANATTTATATGGATTTCAAATTGAACAACAAAGTTATGCTACATCATATATACCAACATATGGTTCTATAGCAACTAGAAATCTAGATTTTTGTGACAACGCGGGGCAAAGAGGAGTTTTTAATAATGAAGAAGGAACAATATATATAGAATTTACAGAGTTAGGATTTGAAAATCCAAATCAAAGTAGTATAGTTGTTTCTCAAGAAAATAGTTCTAATAATAGATTGTTATTATTTAGAGGCGGTGCTAGTCCAAATTGGAGTTTTCAAGTAAGAGTAGCTGCTGTTAACGTAGTATCTAATAGTGTAAATTTAACAACAACAGAAACTTTAAATAAATTTGCTAAAGTAGCTATAAGATATAAATCAGGTGAAACTACTGCTTTTGTAAATGGTTTGCAGAGTTTTACAAATAACTCTAGTTTTACATTTAATGTTAAATTAGATAAATTTGGTTTTACACCATGGGACGGTGCAACAAATAACACTTTTTACGGAAGAGTTAAAAATGTAAAAGTATTTAGAAGAACATTAACAGATTCTGAAATGGCAGAATTAACAAATAATATAACATAAAATGAGTATACAAATTTATAAAACAAATTTTGCAGACGAAACTACAGGTAAAGCAGCATTAGTAGCGGCAGGTGTATGGGCTGAAGTAACAGAAGAAGGTGTTACTCAGATGGTATATACTAACGGTACACAAGCTGTAGTTAATATTGGTAAAGTAATAGATGAGTCAAAAACAACTGATCCATATAATCCAGTGTATTATCCAGGTTGGTGTTATGATATTATGACTACTGATACATTAGACTTTGGTAGTAATGAAGTATATCCAACAAATCCAGCACACGGATTTTTAGGTTGGCCAGTAACTGCAGAAGTTCCACCTACACCACCAGAAGAAGAAGAAGAGTAAAACATTAAAAAATAGTGTAACTATTTAAATATATAGTAATTAAATTAAATTAAAATAAAATGGAAGTTAAAAAAATAACAGATCATCAGTTAAAAAAAGTAACTGATCAACAAAAAAGATTAAACGATGTCTTAACTAATATTGGTGTTTTAGAAGTACAAAAACACAATTTAGCGCAACAAGTTAAAAATATTAGTGAAGAAATTGAAAAAACAAAGTCAGAACTAGAAGAAGAGTACGGTAAAGTTAATATTAATTTAGCTGATGGTACTTATGAAGAAATAAAGGAAGAAGAAAAAGATGCATAACATTAGAAAGATCAGTATTGGAACTGATTATAAAAATGACGCAATGCATTATGCGGTAGGCCAACAAGTTTATGGTGGTCATGAAATATCGCATATTTTATTTGAAGATTCTGATAGTTCTTATAACATTTATATAAAGAAAAATGATGAAGTATTGCCATGGAAGAAGTTTAATTCTAACATGGCTATATCAATCGAGTACGATTTAGAGTATTAATGAAAAGCTTATATGATTTTATTGTAGAACCTTTAGGTGATAAATACAATAATGAAATACAAGTTGGTGATAAAAAACTAGTTGTTAATACTAAAATTGAATCATGGACTTTTGTAAATAGACTAGCTAAAGTAATTGAAACACCAATTGCTTTTAAAACAAAAATTAAAAAAGGTGATACTATTGTAATACATCAAAATGTATTTAGAACTTTTTATGACATGCGTGGTAATAAAAAAGTTAGTAGATCATGGTTTAAAGATAATCTTTATTTTGTAGGTTTAGATCAAATATATTTATATAAAAACTCTGAAGGTTGGCACTCATTTGCAAACAGATGCTTTGTACATCCAATAAAAGATAAGGGTGATTTTACTACAAATAAAGAACAAAAATTAAAAGGTATATTAAAATACGGTAATACGAGTTTAAAAAACCTTAATATAAACGAAGGAGATTTAGTTGGTTTTAAACCAAACAGAGAGTGGCAGTTTTTAGTAGAAGGCAAGCGTTTATATTGTATGGAATCAAATGATATTGTAATTAAATATGAGCACCAAGGAAACGAAGAAGAATATAATCCAAGCTGGGCAAGTAGCAGTTAAAGAGTTAATCAAAGTTGCTAAAGAACCTATTATAGATTATGGTCCTGATATTTCCGCAGACAGACTTAAGAATGCTGCAGCTACAAAAAAACTAGCTATATTCGATGCTTTTGAAATACTTAATCGTATTGAAGAAGAAAAAAATATGTTAGAAGACAAACCTAAAGTTGAAGAAAAGAAAAAATCAAACTTTAAAGGTTTTGCAGAAGGGAGGTCTAAATAATGTACGAGCAAACTTTATATACAGTATTAGAAGATTATATTACACCTAGTACTCTTAAAAAATATAATAAACATAAGAAGTGGAAATATGGTTATAATGATCAGCACGATATGGTTGTTATTAGTAAAGATGGTACAATAGGTGATATATATGAAATACAAAATCTTAAAATAGCTTTACCACAAGCGAAGAATATTCATAAATTTAAAGATAATAAATGGAGTCAGTTTGAATATCCTAAAGTTTTAAGTAAGATAAAAACAGTATTTGATTTTAAACAATATCCAGAGGATTTTAAAGAAAGATGGTATGATTACATTGATAACGAGTTCACCCGTAGGGAGGAAGGTTTTTGGTTTTATAACAAAGGCATTCCTACTTACATTAGTGGTACTCATTACATGTACTTGCAGTGGTCTAAGATTGACGTCGGGGCACCAGACTTTAGAGAGTCAAATAGACTATTCTTTATTTTCTGGGAAGCTTGTAAGGCAGATCCACGATCCTATGGGATGTGTTACCTTAAGAACAGGCGTTCCGGGTTTTCTTTCATGGCCTCAGGAGAGGTGGTTAACTTGGCAACCATATCAAGTGACAGTAGGTATGGTATATTATCCAAGTCCGGTCCTGATGCAAAGAAGATGTTCACAGATAAGGTGGTACCCATATCAGTTAATTATCCCTTCTTTTTCAAGCCGACCCAAGACGGAATGGACCGTCCAAAGACCGAACTTGCCTACCGTGTCCCCGCAACCAAGTACACCCGTCGTAAGCTCACCGCCTCAGCCGATGAAACCTTACAGGACGAATTACAGGGACTTGACACCACCATCGATTGGAAAAACACCGGTGATAACTCCTACGACGGTGAGAAACTCAAACTCCTCGTTCATGACGAATCCGGCAAGTGGGAGAAGCCGAATAACATCCTCAACAACTGGAGGGTTACGAAGACCACGTTAAGATTAGGTAGTAGAATTATTGGAAAGTGTATGATGGGGTCAACATCAAACGCTTTAGATAAAGGAGGTAAAGAATTTAAAAAATTATACGATGACTCAGACGTCACAAAAAGAAACAGCAATGGACAGACTCGCTCAGGATTATATAGTTTGTTCATACCTATGGAATGGAATTACGAAGGATACATTGATTCTTATGGACTACCTGTATTCGATACACCGAAAAAAGAAGTTAAAGATCCTCACGGAATAACAATAAAACAAGGTGTTGTAGAGTATTGGGAAAATGAAGTAGAAGGATTAAAAGAAGATCAAGACGCTTTAAATGAATTTTATAGACAGTTTCCTCGTACAACTAAGCATGCTTTTAGAGATGAGTCAAAACAATCTTTATTTAATCTAACTAAAATATACGAGCAAATAGATTTTAATGAAGATTTAAAAAACAGTATAAGCATAACGCAGGGTAATTTTCAGTGGGAAGATGGAAAACAAGATACTAAAGTTATTTTTATACCAAACAAACAAGGAAGGTTTTATATTACTTGGATACCAGATATAAATATACAAAATAGAAGATATATTAAAAATGGTGTAAATTATCCAGGTAATGAACATATGGGAGCTTTTGGTTGTGACCCATATGATATATCAGGAACAGTAGATAAAAGAGGTTCTAACGGTTCATTGCATGGGCTTACTAAGTTTAGCATGGAAAATGCGCCGCCAAATCACTTTTTTCTAGAGTACATAGCAAGACCACAAACAGCTGAAATATTTTTTGAAGATGTATTAATGGCTTGTGTGTTTTATGGGATGCCAATACTTGCTGAAAATAATAAACCAAGATTACTGTATTATTTTAAGCGTAGAGGTTATAGAGGTTTTGCAATGAACAGACCTGATAAAGCAAGAAATAAATTATCTGTAACAGAAAGAGAAATAGGTGGTATACCTAATTCTAGTGAAGATATTAAGCAAGCTCATGCCGCGGCAATAGAAACATATGTAGAAACTTTTGTAGGTTTAAAAGAAACTGGATATGGAGATATGTATTTTCAAAGAACATTAGAAGACTGGGCAAAATTTAATATAAACAACAGAACAACTCATGATGCTTCGATCAGTTCAGGTTTAGCTCTTATGGCTTGTAATAAACACAGATACACGCCGGTAACAAAAAAAGAATTAAAACCTGTTGATTTAGGTATTAAAAAATATAATAATAAAGGATCGACATCAAAAATTATAAGTTAAATGAATATATATACTAACACTAATAGTTCTTTTCCAAGTCAAGTAGTAAGCGACGTAGAAAAAGCTAGTATTGAGTACGGAACACAGGTTGCTCAGGCTATAGAGCAAGAGTGGTTTTCGCAAGGAAGAACTAGTGGTAATAGATACTTAACTAATTGGAATAATTTCCACATGTTAAGATCGTATGCTAGAGGAGAACAGAGCATACAAAAATATAAAGATGAGTTAGCTATTAATGGTGATTTATCTTATTTAAACTTAGACTGGAAACCAGTTCCTATATTATCTAAATTTGTAGATATAGTTGTAAACGGTATATCGTCGAAAACTTATGATATAAAAGCTTACGCTCAAGATCCTGAGTCAATAAAGAAAAGAACTAACTACGCTTCTAAAATATATGAAGACATGTTATCTAAAGAATACTTAGATAACTTAAAAAATACTTTAGGTATTGATTTGTATCAAACGCCTAATACAGATATAATACCAGAAACTACTGAAGAGTTAGAACTACATATGCAGTTATCATACAAGCAAAGTGTAGAAATAGCAGAAGAAGAAGCTATATCTAGTGTGCTTGCTCAAAATAAATATGATTTAACTAGACGTAGATTAAATATGGATTTAGCTGTTTGCGGTATTGCTGCGGCTAAAACTAGTTTTAATACAGCTGAAGGTATTACTGTTGATTATGTTGATCCAGCATATATGGTATATTCTTACACAGAAGATCCAAATTTTGAAGATATATATTATGTAGGTGAATTAAAAGCAATTACAATACCTGAGCTTAAAAAAGAGTTTCCTAATATATCTGAAGAAGAATTAAAAAGAATACAAGCAATGCCAGGTAATAAATCTTATATTACTGGTTGGGGTGATTATGATGAAAACACAGTGCAAGTTTTATATTTTGATTATAAAACATATCATAACCAAGTATTTAAAATAAAACAAACAGATCAAGGATTGATGAAAGCTATTGAAAAGCCAGATACATTTAATCCACCAGAAAACGATATGTTTGAAAGAGTTTCAAGATCTATTGAAGTATTATATAGCGGTGCTAAAGTTTTAGGTACTAATACAATGCTTAAATGGGAGCTTGCTGAAAACATGTCAAGACCTTATGCTGATACTACTAAGGTTAAGATGAATTACGCTATATGTGCACCTAGAATTTATAAAGGTAGAATAGAATCATTAGTTAGTAAATGTACTGGTTTTGCTGATATGGTTCAAATTACACATTTAAAACTACAACAAGTTATATCTCGTATGGTGCCAGATGGTGTTTACTTAGATATGGATGGTCTTGCTGAAGTTGATCTTGGTAATGGTACTAATTATAATCCAGCAGAAGCATTGAATATGTATTTCCAAACTGGTAGTATCGTTGGTAGAAGTTTAACGCAAGAAGGTGATATGAATCCAGGTAAAGTTCCAATACAAGAACTTAATTCTGGTACAGGAGCAGGTAAGATACAAAGTCTTATACAGACTTATCAATACTATTTACAGATGATAAGAGACGTGACGGGACTAAATGAAGCTAGAGATGGTAGTTTACCAGACCGTAACACGCTTGTAGGATTGCAGAAACTAGCCGCTAACGCATCAAATGTAGCAACTAGACATATTGTACAGTCTAGTTTATTTTTAACGCTTAAATTAGCAGAAAATATTAGCTTAAAAGTAGCTGATGCTTTAGAGTTTCCACTAACTAGATCGTCATTACAGAACTCTATATCAACATACAATATTAAAACATTAGATGAAGTTGTTAATCTTAATTTGCATGACTTTGGTATTTTCTTAGAATTAGAACCAGATGAAGAAGAAAAACAACAATTAGAAGCTAATATACAAATAGCTTTACAAGCTAAAAACATTGATGTTGAAGATGCTATTGATTTAAGACAAATTAAAAATCTTAAATTAGCTAATCAAATGTTAAAAGTAAAACGTAAAGAAAAAGCTAAACAAGATCAATTAGCGCAACAAGCTAATATTAAAGCTCAAAGTGAAGCTCAAGCAGCAGCGGCGGAAAAAACAGCTTTAGCAGAAGTTCAAAAACAACAAGCTATATCTGGTGCTAATGTAGAATATGAAAAAGCTAAAAGCGAGTTTGAAAAAGATCGTATGCAGCTACAAGCGCAATTAGATCAACAAAAAATGATGCAGCAACATAAAAATGATATGGAACTTAAACAATTAGAAGTTTCAAACCAACAAACAAAAGAACAAGAAAAAGAAAATCGTAAAGATAAAAGAATAAAAATGGAAGGTACTCAACAGAGTCAAATGATTGAGCAAAGAAACGTAGATGGTCCAGCAATAGACTTTGAAGCGCAGTCTGGTTCAATGATGAGTCCTTCTATATAGTATTAACTATTTAATTATATTATATTATGTCAGAAAAACAAGCAGCCGTAGAGGTGAAGCAAGAAGGTGAGTTTACTTTAAAAGGTAAATCAAAACCTAAAAAACCAAAACAATTAGGTAATAAAGAACAGGAAATACCAAAGGTAAGCATTAAAGAACCTTTAGTAGAAGTTGAACCTGATGTTAAAAAGGTAGAAATTAAAAACGAAGAAATTAAAAAAGAAGACAATGCCATTCAAATCGGAGAAACAGAGGAGGTATCTGTGGAAAAACCATCCGGAGATAGCGCAGAGGTGGGAGAACCTGTACAAGAGTCCAACGAGACTGCTGAAGGGTTTTCTCCGATCCAAGAAGTAACTGAAGAAGAAGTTAAGCAAGAAGTAAAACAACCAGAAGTAAAACCAGTTGAACAACAAACTGTAGATTTACCTGAAAATGTAGAAAAGCTTGTTAACTTTATGAAAGAAACAGGCGGTACTGTAGAAGATTATGTTAGATTAAATGCAGATTACAGTAACGTTGATGAAAAAGCATTGTTAAAAGAATATTATAAAAAAAATAAACCTCATTTAGACGCTGAAGATGTAGATCTTATTTTAGAAGATTTTACATGGGATACAGATGTTGATGAGGAAAGAGATATACGAAAGAAAAAGTTAGCATTTAAAGAAGAAGTTGCTAAAGCTAGAACGTATCTAGACAACTTGAAAGATAAATACTATGACGAAATTAAATTACGTCCTGGTGTAACTCAAGAGCAACAAAAAGCAATGGACTTTTTTAATCGTTACAATAAACAGCAAGAACAGGCTGAGCAACTACACACGCAGTTTAAACAAAGTACTAAACAGCTTTTCAGCGATCAATTCAAAGGTTTTGATTTTGAAGTTGGAGGCAAAAAGTATAAGTATAACATACAAAATCGTGATGCAGTTGCAGAAAACCAATCAAACATTAACAATCTGATAGGGAAGTTCCTAGACGCAGATGGTAGTGTAGTAGACCCGGCTGGTTATCACAAAGCAATGTATGCTGCTGAAAACGTAGATAAGATCGCTACTCATTTTTACGAACAAGGTAAAGCCGATGCCGTTAAGGATGTAGTTAACAAATCTAAAAACCTTTCTGATGTAAAAGCTAGAGAAGGTAATACAGGTGAAGTTTTCATCGGTGGTATGAAAGTAAAATCGATTAGTGGTGCAGACTCTACAAAACTTAAAATTAAAACAAGAAAGTTTAACTAATTTAAAATTTATTAATTATGGGTACATTAAGTCCACAGTTTGGATCAATATTACCATCTCAGAAGCAAGAGCTTTTAAATAGCAATTATTTAAAGTTCAACACTGGAGGTGCTAATGATTTTATCCAACAGTATTTACCAGAGGTCTACGAAGCTGAAGTAGAGCGTTATGGAAACAGAACGTTATCTGGATTTTTAAGAATGGTCGGTGCAGAAATGCCAATGACCTCTGACCAAGTAATCTGGTCTGAGCAAAATAGATTACATATTTCATATGATAACATGACTGCGAACGGTGCTGGTACTATTTTAACATTAAGTGCTACAGCTGGTCAGAACATGGTTATTTCTGTAAATGACACTGTAGTTGTATTAGATACAGGTACTGGTGCTTCAGGAAAAGCAATTGTTACTGCTGTAACAGCTGGTGGACCTGGTGTTGGTAACATTACAGTACAAGCATGGGATGGTGTTCAGTATACTGCTGCAAACAACTTTAATTCTGGAAGTCTTAAAGTATTTGTTTACGGTTCTGCATACAGCAAAGGAAGATCTACTGCTGGAACTACTGCTGATTCAGTAAGAGTTTCTGTTGATCCTTCTTTCACGCAATATGCTAACTCACCAGTTATTATTAGAAACCAATACGTAGTAAATGGTTCTGATATGGCACAAATCGGTTGGGTTGAAGTTGCTACTGAAGATGGTGCTTCTGGATACTTATGGTATTTAAAAGCTGAGTCTGAAACTAGATTAAGATTTGAAGACTACCTAGAAATGGTATGTGTTGAAGGTGAATTAAACGTTGCTGCAGGTGCTGGTGATTATCAAATCGATAAGTTACCAGGTACTGAAGGTTTATTTGCTGCTATCGAAGGAAGAGGTAATGTTGAAGTAGGATTTACTGCTGCGAGTGGTATTTCTGATTTTGATGAAATTCTTAGAAACCTAGATACTCAAGGAGCAATTGAAGAAAACATGCTTTTCTTACAAAGACAAACTGCTTTAGATTTTGATGATATGCTAGCTAGCATTTCTGCTGGTGGTCAAGGTGGTGTTGCTTATGGATTATTTGAAAATTCAGAAGAAATGGCACTTAACCTAGGATTTTCAGGATTTAGAAGAGGTTCTTATGACTTTTACAAAACTGATTGGAAATACTTAAATGACGCTTCTACAAGAGGTGCTATTACAGGTATTAACTCAATCGAAGGTGTATTAGTACCAGCTGGAACTTCTACAGTTTATGATCAAGTTTTAGGAACTAACATCAGAAGACCTTTCTTACACGTTAGATATAGAGCTTCTCAAGCTGACGATAGAAGAATGAAGTCTTGGGTGACTGGTTCTGCAGGTGGTGCGTTTACTTCAACTCTTGATGCTATGGAAATTAACTTCCTATCAGAAAGATGTTTAGTAACACAAGCTGCTAACAACTTTGTATTATTCAAAGGAGTGTAATTTTTTATAAGGTAAGGGCGCTTCGGCGCCCATATACCTTTAACTTATTTAATTTTATTATATCATGACAAAAAAGAAAAAAGAAGGGGTTGCAGTTGTTGCTGAACCTAAAAAAGAAACACCTAAGGTTATAAAACCTGAATGGGAAGTAAAAGATAGAACATATCTATTAAAAGGAAATAAAACACCTTTAACATTAACAATACCAGGTAAGCATACAAGAAAACATGCTTTACTTTGGTTTGATCCAAAAACCAAAAAACAAAAAGAAATAAGATATGCTACTAATATGTCTTCACCATTTGCAGATGAGCAAAGTGGAGAAGCAACTCTTGGGCATATTATTTTTAGAGATGGTAGACTTGATGTGCCAGCAAAAAATATTGCTTTACAAAAACTATTAAGTCTATATCACCCTTTAAAAGATAAAATGTATACTGAATTTAAACCAGTTCAAAACGCAGAAGATGAGCTTGAAACTATTGAGTGGGAAATCGATGCTTTAAATGCTGCTAGAACAATTGACATTGATCAAGCAGAAGCAATAATGAGAGTTGAGTTAGGTTCAAAAGTTGGTTTAATGAGCTCTAAAGAAATAAAAAGAGATTTACTTTTATTTGCTAAAAGAAATCCAAAGTTATTTATTGAATTAGCTAGAGACGAAAATGTAATGCTTAGAAACTTAGCTATTAGAGCTGAAGAAGCAGGTGTTATAACATTATCTCAAGACCAAAGAACATTTTATTGGGGTTCAAATAATAGAAAGTTAATGAATGTACCGTTTGATGAAAATCCATATTCGGCATTTGCAGCTTTCTTGAAAACTGATGAAGGTGTTGAAATCTATAAATCTATAGATAAAAAACTAAATTAACAAGTGATAATAATATAAGGGGCAGCGCTTGCTGCCTCTATATTATAATAAATAAATATAATGGCGGTAAATATAAATACAGTATACACTACAGTCTTGTACATATTAAACAAAGAACAAAGAGGTTATATAACTCCTGCTGAGTTTAATAGTCTAGCTACACAAGTACAAGAAGAAATATTTGAATCATATTTTCCTGATGGTAATCAATTAAACCGTCCTAATCAACAAAATATACAAAATGATACAGAGTTTTTTAATATGTTTAAAAACAATGCTTATAAACTGTATCCTTTTGAAGAAGAAGCTAGTTTTACTTATAACGTCGCTAATGATGGTTGGATATATGCAGGCTCAAGACCTTTGTATAATATAGGTGAAGTTATCTCTACTTACAATACAACTAATCCACAAAGTAACGGTCCTCGTTACGATTCTATAACACAAGTTAGCAGTAAAAGTGATTATAATGAAATTACTAGATCAAAACTAACTGAACCTACAGCTCAATATCCTTTAGCATATATAACTAATGTAGCAATTGCTCCATCAACTACGCGTCAGGTTTTTATGAAAATATCACCAAAACCAGATTCAGTAATTGCTAACTGTATAGTAAATCCAACAGCACCTAACTGGGCTTTTACTATTGGTTCATTAGGTCAATATTTATATAACAATACTGCTTCTGTAGATTTTCAATTAGATATATCTGAGCAAACTAATATTATTACTAATATATTAAAATACGCTGGTGTTATAATTAGAGATCAAGAAATAATTCAAACAGCTATGCAAGACGCTGCTAAAGTTGAACAAAACGAAAAATCATAATGTCAAAAATAACAGAAACAAACGCACAATATTATCAAGGCGCGCAAGGCTTTAGAGGTGATGCTGGAAATACAGCTGGTCAATCGTTTACAACTACTTTTGATACTGATTTAGTTTTTAAAGATGTAAATGCTTGGGATCCTAATAATGAAAATTATGTTTTAAATAATTTTAAACTATATACTAGTACTACAGGTTTTCCAGGAAGTTTTACTGAATACACGTCTGCTTATACAGTTGTAAATAATGTAATTACTATTACAGGTAATCCTGGTGCTAACGCGTATATAGTTGTGCAACTTAAAAAATTAGATGGTGGTAAATATGGAAATAATGATGCTTATGGTGAAGCTGTAGAAAATAATTATGGTGGATATGAATATGTAAAACTTAATGATATTGTAAACAACTTTATGGTTGGTTATGTTGGAGATGGTAAAGTTATACAAACATGTAAAAAATCTGATGTTATTTTCTTTGCAAAAAGAAGTTTACAGGAATTTAGTTATGATACATTAAAAAGTATAAAATCATCTGAATTAACTGTACCATCTACATTATCTTTAATAATTCCACAAGATTATGTAAATTATGTTAGTTTTTGCTATATAGATCAATTAGGTGTAAAAAGACCTTTGTATCCAGCTAATAATTTAACTACTGATCCATATTATACATTTATACAAGATAGCGACTCTGTACCAACTCAAGATAATTTTGGTGAAAATTTAGAGGGTACTTCTATAACTGAAGAAAGATGGAAAAAAGCTAACACTAAATTACTTAATGGTGAGTGGTATCGTGATTTTGATTATTACGGATATGCTAATCCAGATTTATATAGTTTAAATGGACCATGGAACTGGGGTAGATTATATGGTTTAGACCCAACATTATCTCAAGTAAATGGATGGTTTGGTATTGATGAAAGAGAAGGTAAGTTTACTTTTTCTAGTAATTTAGTAGATAAATTAGTTGTATTAGAATATATTTCTGATGGACTTGCTTATGATTTAGACACTAAAGTACCTAAAATGGCAGAAGAAGCGATGTATAAAAGTATACTATACAATATAGTGTCAACAAGAGCTAATCAACCAGAAGTTTTAGTTCAAAGATATAAAAAAGATAGATACGCTGCTTTACGTAATGCTAAAATAAGATTATCTAATATAAAATTACAAGAATTTACACAGCTTATGCGTGGTAAATCTAAATGGATAAAACACTAAAATTTAATGGCAAAAGTTGTTAACACCTTTGTTAAAGGTAAATTAAATAAAGACCTAGACGCTCGTTTAATACCAAACGGAGAGTATAGAGATGCCAGAAATGTACAGGTAAGTAAATCAGAAGGACCAGATGTAGGTGAACTAGAAAATGTATTAGGTAATAAGTTAACTAGTTTAACTTTTCCAGCTAATAGCAAATGTATTGGCTATATTACTGATGATACTAATAATTTTATATATTTATTTACAACTGATAATGCTACAGAAAATTTTATTCCTTCTGGCGCAGGATCAAATCATAGAGTTTTTCAGTATAATACTTTAACAGATACATTTATAAGTTTATTTGCTGTGTCTGCTTTTTTAAATTTTTCTCAATTAAATCCTATATATGGTATTAATTTAGTAGAAAACTTGTTGTTTTGGACAGATAATCGTAATCAACCTAGAAAAATAAATATTGAAAGAGCTGTTGCTGATAATAGATATTATCAAAAAGAAGATCAAATATCTGTTGCTAAATACAATCCTTACCAACCAATACAATTGTTTCAAAGAAGTGAATTAGGGGGTGATACAACTTGGAATCCTACACCTACTCATGAAACAACAATGAAAGATGTTACTAATAAAACTACACCTATAGGATTAACAGGTAGTGCTAGTGCTATTCCAGCAGCTAATCAAATAACAATAGATGTTGCTACAGCAAAAGGTATTGTTCCAGTTTCTGGCGCAAGTGTTGGATATATTGATTCTACTACAGGTCAAATAATAGATACAGGAACTACAGTTGTTGCAGGTTGGCCAACTGTAACTACTAGTGGAGCGCACGGTAGAGCTATAGGAGATGAAATTGTATTTAATGCTAATCCTTATTATAATCCATTGTTTGCTGGTGATCCAGCTTACTTAGAAGATAAATTTGTAAGATTTAGTTATAGATGGAGGTTTGATGATAATGAATATTCTATTATGTCTCCTTTTACTCAAGCTGCTTTTATACCTAAACAAGATGGATATTTTATGTACGCCGAACAAGAGTCGCCTAGACTTAGTAAAGATGATCAAGCATCGGCTTATAGAAGTACTATTGTAGATTTTGTAGAAAACAAAGTAGATGAAATAAAACTAATATTTCCATTACCATACACAAAATTTAATTTACAAGATAGTCTTAAAATAAAAGAATTACAAATACTTTATAAAGAATCAGATGGTTTAGCTGTAAGAGTTATAGATACAATACCTGTAGAGGATATATATAACTCAGGCGGTAGAGGTCAATTTAGCTCTTTAACTAATCCTACTACGATTGTTATATCAAATGTTGTAGGTAATTTTAAAGCTGGTGATTTAGTTTATGGTAGAGGAGTAGTAGACGGAACCAAGGTTGTTTCATATAATTCTACTACAGGAGTTTTAGTTGTTGATACGGCTCAAACTGTAACTTTTTCATCAAACCAATATTTTTATGCAACAAATCCGTCTACGTATGAATACTTATATAACTCTACAAAACCTTTTAAAACTTTACCTGATAGTGAACTTTTAAGAGTATTTGACAAAGTTCCAGTTAAAGCTTTTGCTCAGGAAATGTCAGGTAATAGAGTTATATATGGTAATTTTCAAAACAAGCATACACCTCCAGTTTCATTAGATTACAATGTTCAGTCTAGTGCTAAATCTAATTTTAAAGTTATAAATGGACAAGCTACTGTAAATGCTGGAGCTATAAATATAACTGCTGGAACTAATATACCTGTAACTATAACTAGTGGTAGTATAACTGTTGGAGACGCTGTATATGGTTGGAAATTAGGTGTCACAGGCGGTGATAATAATGGTTTTTTAATAGGAGTTGTAACTAGTTATTCTGCTCCTAATATTCAGTTAGATCGAACAGTAGCTAGATTAAACACGGGTGAAACATTAACTTTTCAAGATATTGGTATTGATACTGATACTACTAGCTTAGTAGAATATCCTAATTCATCTTTAAAACAAAATAGAAATTATCAAGTAGGGATAGTACTTTCAGATAGATTTGGTAGACAATCATCTGTTATACTGTCAAACAATAAAGACACTGTAACAGTTGGAACTTCTAATTTTATTGGTGATACTGTTTACTCAGGATATATAGATGAAAGTGTTAATCAAGTTAGTTTTCCAGGTGATTCTTTAAAGTTGTTATTTAATAATCCAATATCACCGGCTCAGCCTAATAATCAAACAGGTTGGCCTGGTATTTATAATGGAGATATTACAAGCGCTGACTATAATCCGCTTGGTTGGTATAGCTATAAAATAGTTGTTAAGCAAACAGAACAAGATTATTATAATGTTTATTTACCGGGGATTATGGCTGCTTATCCTGAAGATACAAAAAAAGAAGTTACAAGTACTTCACATGTTGTTTTAATTAATGACAATATAAATAAAGTTCCTAGAGACTTAAGCGAAGTAGGTCCTGATCAAAAACAATATAGAAGTTCTGTAAGATTATTTGGTAGAGTTCAAAACACTACAACCGCTATAACATATAATAATAATTCTTGGGGTTTACCCGCTACCAATTTAGGTTTTTCTAATACTCAATATTATCCTGAAAGAACAGCTGATACTGTTTCAACTATTTCTACTATGGTAGATTTATTTGAATATAATCCTTTAGATAAACCTAGACCTAATTATTTTCCACAGTTTTATTTGTTTGAATCAAATCCATTAATAGCTAGAATAAGTACTGAAAATCAAATAGGTCAAGTTGCAGATACTAACTACTCGCCTGCTTCAGCAACTGTCTCAGCTAACACTACAGCATCTGCCATACCTATAACAAATATACAAGGCGCTTTAGTTCCTGGTATGAAAGTAGAAGGTCCTAATATACCAGAAGATGTATTTACTAACAACAATACATCTCCTGTTCAATTAATAGATATAACTGGTGCCGCTTTTACAGCTACATTAGAACAAAATGATATTTTAAGATTTATTCCAGGATTTACATCACCTAATTTAGGTTCTTTAAAATTACCTGGAGTTCAATATTTAAGTGTTTATGAAACAACTCCTACTGTTTCTAATTTAGATATATATTGGGAAACAACAACTGCTGGTTTAATATCTGATTTAAATTCTTTAATATTATCAGAAAGTTCAGGAGGAGCTGATATAAGTAGTTTTAATACATCTGGGTGGACAGAAGCCATTGCTTCAGGGGCTAATATATTATCTAATACTTTTCAAGTTGTTGATCAATTTGGAGTTCCTTTAGATACTACAAATGTTTTATTAACTCAATTGGACGTGGAATTAATAGATGTTACAGATGGAAATAATCCTGGTAATTCAGTACAGGGAATATCACCTTATTTTAATTTAGTTCAAACAGGGGTTTTAGGAGATCCTACTATTACTTTTAATATACAAACTACTGCTAATTATTTTAATTCAGTATTTTTTAGTTCACCTTTAAATCCACCTGATCCTGCTAGAAGATTTAATTTTAAATTTAGAGTAACTACTACATTTAACTCAGTTCAATCAGTTGTAGAAGTAGATAGAAATAATTTTGGACCTATAAATGTTCAGCCACAAATAACTACTCCAGGAACTTCACCAGTTTCTACAAATAGAACAAACACAAGTGCGTTGACTACTATATTGTCACACAATGGAGCAGCTAATACAACTTTAAGAACTCAAGATTATGATGTTAGTATAACGAACTTAACTAAAAATGGAGCTGCTATAGGTAGTGAGGAAAGCATAAGTGAGTACTTTACTTTAAGTAATTTAGTTGTTGCTACTGAACTTCAATCACAATTTTTTATAGCAAGACCAACAATACAAGTTGCAGACTATGTTTTAACTCTTTCTTTTGAAGATGCTGGCGAAACTATTACGTCAAATTACGCTGTAGATTTAAATAGAGCTGATAAAGTTGTTAGCTATGAAAAAACTTTTTATTTCTGTGATAGTCCAGATAATTGTAATGAGCAATCAGTTTCAAGATTTCAAATATCAGGATCACCAGTTGCTGCTGAAAATGGATACTATTATTACGCTGCTATACCTTGTACTAATCCTGATGACGCTACTTTGCAGTTAGCTAACGGAACAAGTGGCGATAATGCAACTTTAACAATAGACAGAACAAACGCAAACCCAGCTAGTGGTGGTGGTCAAGGTGGAGTTTTCTATTTTTCAGCTGTAAGTTTTGCTGCTGCTCAAGCTTTATACTTAGCTCAACCACCTTTTGCTGGCAATGATTGCGGCGCTGGATCTGGTCTTGAAACTTTTGTAGCTGAAGACATCTCTGCTTATGCAGTAGAAATAATATAAAACATGTAACTATAAAATATGGGCGCAACTATAGAAGTAAAATATTTTAACTCTTTTATTTTAAAGAAGATAAACTCAGGTAACGATCCAATATGGAATGGTTCTTATGGAATACCACAAACCTCGCCTGCTTCTACTATTAACGGTGGTTATCCTCAAGTTACAGGAGCTTCAGCCACAAATGCTTATATAGTTGAAGAAGCTAGAATAAGAGGTGGTTTTAATAATACTTCATTAGATTATGGTGCTAAAGCTTATTTAGTTGAAGCTGAACCAGCTGCATATACTAGATTTAATGCGTTAATATATTCAGGTGTATTTAATTCTAGAACTGGTATAAATGAAACAAATGTATTTTCAACAGCAGATGACATCGAAAAAGCAACAGACCCAGCTAATGGAAGCATACAAAAACTTTACGCAGAAGACACTAATTTATTTGTATTTCAAGAAAATAAAGTTAGTAGAGCTTTAATTGATAAAGATGCAATTTTTACAGCTGAAGGTAATCCAGCTGTTACTTCTAGTAATTTAGTTATAGGCGTAATACAACCAATACCAGGAAAATACGGTATTAGTAAAAATCCAGAAAGTTTTGCTGTATACGCAAATAATAAATATTTTACAGATAAAAATAATAATGTAGTATTATCATTAAGAGGATCTAGTATTGTAGAAATATCTCAACTAGGTATGAGAGATTTTTATAGAGATGAATTAAATAATTTAGATGCTGGTGGTAGTAAAGGATTTGCAATAGGTGGTTGGGATATATATAATGATCAATATGTTCTTTCTACTCAGCAAGATAATTTATATAAATCTTCACCAGCTTACAACACAGTTGCTTTTGATGAAGGTGTACAAGGTTGGACTAGTTTATTTGATTATAGACCAGATCAAATTTTTAGTATAAGAAATAATTTTTATAGTACAAATAGTCAAGGTCTATACAAGCATTATGATTCAACTGTAAATAGAGGTAATTTTTATGGTGTAGATTATCAAAGCACTATAACAGTTGTATTTAATCCAGAACCAGTTAGAGCTAAAACATTTAGCACTGTAAGTTATGAAGGTAGTAATGGTTGGGAAGTAAGATCTCTTATATCTACAGCAACAGGTAGAGATGTAAATCCTTCAACAACATCTTATGAAAATAATAACGATACAATTACATCGGTATTAAGTTATTATGGAGGTGAATACGCGTATGATTCAAATGGAAATGCTATATCAAGAGCAAANTACGCTGCAGCACCACCAACAGGTTTTGGTACAGCAAATCCACCTGTACCAAGGTATTATGCAGGATTTAATAGAAAAGAAAATTGTTACGTATCAAACGTAATAAACAACTCAACTCCAACCAATGGAGAAATAATATTTGGAGACGCTATAAGCGGTATAAAAGGATATTATGCCACAGCTACATTTGCCACTGATAATGTAACAGACGTAGGTGGAGCTAAAGTATTATTTTCAGTAGGAGCAAAATTTGATTCAAGTAATGGGTATTAATAATAAAAATTTAACAGAATGCCAGCAGGAGCAATAATAGGAGGTGCAGTAAGCATCGTAGGTGGTATTTTCGGAGCTAGTAGAGCTAAACGTGAAGCTAGACGTAGAGAAAACCAAGCTAGAGCATTAGAGGCTAAATTAAATAATTTGGAAGCTAATAGACAAGAAATAATAGATCCTTACGCAAATGTAACGGATTTAAGTTCTATGCTATCTAATCCTTTTGCTAATTTATCTGTAGCAACTAAAGCTACTGAAATGCAAATGGAACAAACAGATATTGCTTTAGCAAATACACTAGATACTATTAGAGCTACTGGCGGTAGCGCTGGTGGTGCAACTGCTTTAGCTCAAGCAGCTTTACAAAGTAAGAAAAATATTGCTGCTAATATAGAGCAACAAGAAGTTGCTAATGAAAAGCAAAGACTAGCAGGTGAAGCTCAATTACAACAACAACAAATGGCTGAAGCCAGAAGACAACAACAAGCGGATGTTTCTGGTGCGCAATTTGTGTTTCAACAACAAGAAGCTAGAGATATGCAACAACTTAATAGATTGTCTAATCAAATCGGTGCTTTACGTGGAGCTGCTGCTCAAGCAAGAGCTGATCAAACGGCTGCAATAACTGGAGCTATTGGTGGCGCTGCTAGTATATTAGGTAGTGCTGATTGGGGTGAAGATTAATAAATAAATTATAATGGAAGATAAAAATATAAAAATTAATCTGTTTATAAAGCAATTAAACAAGAGTAATGCACTTGGTTATAATAAGCAATATGTTGCTAGTCATGCTGATTATAATTTTAAAATATTAGATAATGCCTATGAAGGTACAGGTAAAGTATATGCTAAACTAAAAACTGCTATACAAAATAATACTTGTGTTGATCCTACTTGCTACACTGAAAATCAACAGTTAAAATATTTAATGGAAGCACCACAAAAATCTATGGATTTTATTACTAACGTAGGATCTCAATTAAGTATTACGGAAGATACATATTATGATGTTAATCAAGATTATAAGTATGCTGTTGCTTATGCTGTGTTAACAGGTAAGCCTACATTTGCTAAAAGCGATGGTTACAATATATCTTTATATTTAAACGCAGATGGTAGTCAGTCTATAGTTTTTGAAGGACCAATGCTTGAACAACCATTTATTATTAATAATGATGCGTTAGACGCTTTATTAGAATCAGGCACAGATATAGTTGCAGAAACACCAGATATAAATAAAGACATGCTTAGATTATTAAGTGAAGTTGGTGTTATGGCTGGTAATTCAACTAATCCAGAAACAGGTGAATTAATGCCTGGGGCTAAAATAGCAGAAGAATTTGTGTTGAAAAACTCTGATGGTAGTTATGATTATGAAATTATAGATATAGGTATGGGTAAAGGTAGAAACCTACTTAAATATGATTTAGATAAAATCGAAAGAAAAGTAACTCCATTTATAAATGCTGAAGTAGCTGGTTTATTAAGCTCAGAGCAATCAGTAATTGCAGCATGGAACGTATTTATTGGTGCTGGCACTAGTGTATCAGAAGATNATCAAATGGCTCAAAATGCTAACGCAGGTTTTGTAGCATGGTCATATGAAAAAGATCTACCATTAATGCAAGATAAAAAAGAATTATTCATGACAAAATACAAAGAGTATTTCATGAACAACTATTTAAAACAATTTACTACTAATCAAATACCTACGGTTCAAGCTGACGCGGCTGTGTTTGATTTAGAAGAAGGTAGAAAGGCGAAAGCAGATAAGTTTTTACAAGATAACAAATTAAGTTAAATGACTCTACAAGAATACGTTGTTTCTTTACAGAATCAGAATTTATCTCAAGAAGAGATATATGCTAAAGTAGAGGAATGGAAGAAGAAAAATCCTCAACCACAAGTTGAAGAGGAAGTTGAAGAAGTTGTAGAAGAAAAGCCTATAAAATTAACTATTGAATCTGCTACTGAGCCAATAGATGAAAATGAAAAATTAGATAAAGCTATTAACGATGCCTATAAGCAATATGTTAATGATGGTGATTATAGTTTTCCAACAAATATAGATTTTGAAAAAATAGATATACCAGAAGAGTACGACAACCCACAAACTTATTTTAGAGAAATGGTTGAGGTTGGACCTAAATATGATTTTAAAAGTTCTCAACAAAATATAAATAAACTAGAAGCTGATTTAATTCAAATATCTGGAGGTGATATGGAAATGGATGCTATGGATGCTCCTAATAGAATTAAAATGTATAACGATACTTTAATTGAGTTAAATAAAGCTATTGAAGATCATAATACAGCTTTACGAAGTGTACAGGATAAAGAACAAATAGAAAAAGATAAAATAGCTAAAAAATCTTATTTAGAAAAACTAGTAACCGTAGACTTAGCAAAAGGTAGTACAACATTAGGTGAAATGATGTTTGGTTTAGGTGAAAGTTTTTATGATATATTTTCTTTACCTCAAAATTTATTAGTAAAAGCGGGTGTTTTACCTGAAGAATTTGAGACTAGTTCTAAAAAATTTAAAGAAGAGTTCGGCATAACAAATGCTTTATTAGATTTTTATCAAAAAGAAAGTGAAGAACTAGGTAAAGAACAAGCTATTTGGAATAATGAAAATTATGATACTCAAGGTATTTATGAAAACTTTAAGAAAGGTAATTGGTCGGATGGTTTTAAACAATTAGGTAGTGGTTTAGCTGAAAGTGCGCCTGTAAGTATAGGTATGATGGCTGGTGGAGCTAGTACAAGTATACCAAGATTAGCAGCGGGCTCAACACCTATGTTTGTAGGACCTGAACTTGAAAGATTAAGAGAAGAAAATCCAGGTGCTAGCGAGTTTGATTTAACAGTTAAAGCAATAGGATTAGCAGGTGCTGAAACAGTTTTTTCTGCTATTGGTACTGGAACTTTAGGTAAAGTATATAAAGATATATTGTTGAAAGAAGGAAAACAACAAGGATCAAAAATATTTAGAAACGGATTAATTGAAATGTATGAGCAAGCGCTTAAAAAAGCAGGAGCTCCAGCAGGTGCATTAGGTGAAGGTATAGAAGAAGTTGCTACTCAAATAACACAAAACATGATAAACGGTAAAGACCCGTTTGAAGGTGTTAACGATGCGTTTTTACAAGGTTTAGGTGGTGGCGCTACATATTCTGGACCTATAAATGTAATGCAAGTAAAACAAGGTATTCAAGAAGCTGTAGCTATAAATAAAATTAATAAAAATATAGCAGAAATAAATCCTAATTTTAATGTAAATAATCTTACAGAAGTTTATAGTAAACCTGTAGAATTATCAACACCTATCAGTAGTTTAGAAGAATTAAAAATAGCTCAAGTACCAAATGCTAATACAATTATAGATCAGCAAATAAAAAAAGATTTAGAATTAGGTAAAATAAACCAAGAACAAGCTAATAATATACAAGATAATTTTAACAATATAACAAAAGCTACTCAACAATTAAAACCTTTAGGATTACAAGAAAATGTTGAAGCATCTAATTTGTTAATTGAAAAAAATAAATTACAACAAAAAATAAAAGAAGTTGATGATTCTGCTTTAACAAAAGATGACGCGGCTAGAGTAAATGAAATAAACGATAGATTAGGTGAAATAGTTACTGAAGAAAAAGCTGCTTTTGAAAAAGAAAAATCTGAAACAGTAGGTATGAGTGTTTTACCTACTCGACAAGAAGGCGAAACTGTAGAAGAAACAGATATAGAAGTAGATGATTCTGCTGATGGTATAAATGAAACATTGCTTGAAACAATAAAAGATCCTAATGCTAGTAAAGCTGCTCAAAATCAAGCTCAACAAGCTTTAATAGACAGTAATCAAAATCTATACTTAGAAGCTGTTAGATTTAGTACTGAAGCAGGTACAATACCAAGAAACAAAGTATTAGAAGCTATTAATTCTAGGCTTGGTCCAATTATAAATAATTTTGATCCTGCGAAAGGTGTTACTTGGAGTACATATGTAACAAATTCTTTAAAGCCTAAAATGCAAGAAATATACTCTGAAGCTAGTATAGGTCAAAGAGGTGTTAGCTTAGATACTGAAGGCGCTAGACAAGTAGCTGACACTCAAGTTGAAACTGATACTAGACAAGAAATACCACAAAGACCAAAAGTTTATCCAGCATCGTTAGAGGTTATTTCTGAAAAAATTACACCTGAAACAAGAGCTGATCAAACAGCTATGATTCAACAAGATATAGATAGAGGTATTGCTAGTATTGGAATATCTCCAAAATCAATAGCTCAAGAAATATCTAGTAAAACAAAAAGCAAAGAATATAGAAAGTTAATAAAAAATCAATTAGGTAAGTGGAACAGTACTGAATACAATGAAAATGTTGATAGATTAGTAACTAAAGATTTTATTAGAACTATACCTATAGCAACTTTAAAACGTAGATTTGGTAAGCTATTTAATATAACTCAAACAGGAACAGTGCCTACTACTAAGGTTGAAAACGGTAAACGTACTGATTTTAAAAAACCTGTATTTAATATACCAGCAATAACAGAAGATCAACTTCAAAGTGTTAGAGATTATTTTAAATCTAGTGAAAAAAGACAACAATCATTATATAGCTTATTAGGCGAAGGAATTGCAGTTGAACAAATAGAAGAATTAAAAGCTAATGATTCTTTTATGCAAGACTTACAAGGCAAGTTAGAGTTAAAAAACTCTAATTTAACCGCGGAACAATTTATGGACGAAGTAGCATCTGATTTAGATAAAAGAAACTTAGAAGATACTTCTTTAGATGTTGTAGAAGACACAATAGAACAAACATTACAAAGCGCAATAGATAACGTAGACTCTTTTATACAAGATCAAGCTGGTACTTTATATGCTGGACTACCTGTTAGTCAAGTAGCTAAAGCTATAAAAAGCGGTTTAAATATAATTAAAGACACTTATAGTAAAACAAAAGATATTGTAAAATCTATAAAAGCTGGTATTGATAGCATAAGAAAAGCTTTAGGTTTAACTAAAAAAGAAGCAGATAATTTACAAAATACTTTTGAACAAGAAATAACAGAAGAAAGTTTACAAAATGATACTTTAGACACTGAATATCTTGTTGAAAAAGTAATGGAAACAGAAGGTTTAAAAAGAGATAAAGCTTTTGAACAACTGATTATTAACAATGCAATAGAATTAGAAGGTAAGTTTCCAGGTTTAAAAGTTATACTAAAAAAACCTAGTGAAAAAGGTAGATATAGAAACTTTGATTTTGCATTTGAACTTAATGGTTTTGAATTTTTAGGTGAATCTAAATTAGATAATGCTCAGTATAGTAGTGTAAATGGTACTTATGATTTTAATACAGGTAATTTTAAATTTACTTATGACAAATATAGTCCTGAGCTTCAATCAGTTATGGACAACATTGTTAAAAAATCTAAACCTAAATTAAATGCTTGGGCTAAAGATATTAAAAAACAAGGTGTTGATTTAACAACTAGTTCTAAAAAAATACCAAAAACAGCTTGGATGCAAGCTCAAAAAGCTGGATTACAAAAAGCAACTACTACTAAAGAAACAGTAAGTGCTGATGTTATAGCTGAATTATATAATAAAAAACAACCACCTGTTTATTACATAAATATACAAGGCCAAGGTTTGTTTTATATGGGTGAAAATCCATTAAATTTACCGGTTCCTAAACTTGAAGGTACTGTAGATATGGTTTTTAGATTTAAAAGATCTGGAACAGATGCAAACGGCAATATAACTCCAACCTTAGCTTTTGTACCAGCTAATATAAAAGTTACAGGTGAAAAATCTAATTTTAATTTAGACAGTCCAAAGTCTTTTGAAAAGTTAATGCAAACACCAGCTGTTCAAGATATATTAAAACTAGAAGATCAAGCAAGAAATAAAACAGCAAATATTGCGTCAGATATTGTTAGTAAAAAACAAAATTCTACTGAAATAAAACAAACATTAGTAAATTCACAAGATGTTAGAGTTAACGCACAAAAGGTTGATAAAAAAGAAAAAGGATTAAGTGCCTTTGATTTTGACGACACATTGGCTTTGACAAAAGAAAAAGTTAAATACACAATGCCAGACGGTACAACTGGTGAATTAACAGCAGGTGAATTTGCTGTACAAGCAGAAGAATTAACTGCTAATGGTGCAGAGTTTGATTTTAGTAATTTTGAAAACGTAGATATATCTACATTAGAAGGACCTATGGTTAGTGAAGCTAGAAAAAAACAAGCTAAATTTGGACCTAAAGATATATTTGTAGTTACGGCTAGACCTGGTGCTTCTGCTACTGCTATACAAACATTTCTTAAAAATATTGGTTTAAACATACCTTTATCTAATATAACAGGTTTAGGTAATGGTGATCCACAAGCAAAAGCTGATTGGTTCTTAGAAAAAGCTTCAGAAGGTTATAATGATTTTTATTTTGCAGATGATTCACTATTAAATGTGCAACAGGTTAAAAACGTTTTAGATCAAATAGATGTTAAATCAGATGTGCAACAAGCAATAGCTGATAAAACAACTAGATTAAACAATGAGTTTAATAATCAAATAGAAGAAGTTACAGGTAAAGAATCATTTAAAAGGTATTCTGATGCTAGAGCAAGGTTAGAAGGTAAGCAAAAAGATAAAGGTATATTTAAAAGATTTATAAATCAATTTACTATTACGCCATCAGCTGATGATTTTATGGGTCTAATGTATGCTTTTATGGGTAAAGGTAAACAAGGTAATAAGCATGCTCAGTTTATTAAAGAAAATTTAATGGACCCTTACAATAAAGCAGAGCAAGAATTATTGTCTGCTAAAGTAACAGTGGCAAATGATTTTGCTGCGTTAAAAAATGCTTTTCCAACATTAAAAAGTAAAAATGGTAAAAACCCATTAATGCAAGAAATAGGTGTTGGACCATACACAAAATCACAAGCTATTAGAGTATACATGTGGAATAAGCAAGGTATGGAAATACCAGGCATGTCAAAAAGAGATATAGATGCATTAGTATCAGCTGTTGAAAGTGATTTAGAATTACTGCCTTTTGCTGATAATGTAATGCTTGTTCAAAAAAATAAAGAATATCCAGCACCTACTAAAAATTGGTTAGCAGGTGATATAACAACAGACATATTAAGAGGATTAGATACTACATATAGAAAAGAATTAATGACTGAGTTTAATGAAAACTCTGATATTATATTTAGTCCTGAAAACTTAAATAAAATAGAGGCTTTATTTGGAAGTAAATTTAGAGAATCATTAGTTGATTCATTGCGTAGAATGAAGTCTGGTAGTAATAGACCAGTATTTGTTGGAAGCGGTGCTCGTATTGTAAATGAAATGATGGACTGGTTAAATAGTTCTGTTGGCGCGGTTATGTTTTTAAACATGAGATCTGGTTTGCTACAGTTAATATCTAATGTTAACTTTATAAACTGGGGTGATAATAATATTTATAATGCTGCAAAAGCTTTTACAAGCAAAGATTATTTTCCTACAGTATTAAAACTAATGAACTCTGATTATCTTGTAAACAGACGCGATGGATTAAAAATAAATGTAAATGAAGCAGAACTTGCAGATGCTGGTAGACAAGGTGGTATAAAAGGTATGATTAACTATATACTTGATAAAGGATTTGCTATTACAAGAGTTATGGATAGTATAGCGATTGCTACTGGTGGTGCTACATTTTTTATAAATAGAAAAAAATCATTACAAAACAGAGTTAATCCTGAAACTGGTAAATTATATACAGAAGCAGAAGCTGAATCAAAAGCATTTGATGATTTTTATGCAATAGCAGAAGAAACACAACAGTCAAGTAATCCAGCTAGAATATCACAACAACAAGCTAGTTTTGCTGGTCGTGTTATACTTTCGTTCCAAAACGTAACAATGCAGTATAACAGGAAAACTAAAAAGTCTATACAAGATCTTTACAATAGACGTACAAAACCTGGCATGACTCAGCGTGAAAGTGATTTAAGTAATTTATCTAGCATAATATATTATGTAGGTGTTCAAAACCTAGTTTTTAATGGATTACAACAAGCTTTATTTGCTTTAGCATTTGAAGATGAGCCAGAAGAAAAAGAAAAAGCGAACGCCGCTAGTATTGCAAACGGCATGCTAGACTCGTTATTGTTTGGATTAGGTTTTGGTGGAGCTATAGTATCTACAGTTAAAAATGTCGTGGCTCGTGTAGCTGAAGAATCAGAAAAGAAAACTACACAATATAGAGATACAGTTTGGAATGTATTTGATATTTCTCCAGTGTTAGATTCTAAAGTTCGTAAATTAAGAACAGCAGCTAAAACATTTGACTGGAACATGGACGAAATAAAAAGGCGAGGTTGGAGTTTAGATAATCCTGCTTATTTAGCAGTGTCTCAAATAATATCTGCTACTACAAATTTACCATTAGATCGTGTGCTTAGGAAAGCCATGAATATAGGTCAAGCTTTTGATGAAGAAACTAAAACATGGCAAACAGTTGCTTTATTGCTTGGTTGGTCTGGTTGGAACGTGGGTCTTCCATATTGGGGCAGAGAAAGTACTATTAAAAAAGAAGAAGCTGAAGACGAAAAATTAAAAGATAAATTTAAAAATGATGTTCGAAAGTTTAAAAACATGGGCTTTACAAAACGAATACCATTAACAGGACCTAATTCAGGTAAACCATCAGGTGAATTAGGTGTTGATTATATACAAATAGAAAGACCAGATGGTAAAATACAGTACTATAAAAAACCTTAATATGAGTGAAAAAGATACTTGTCCTCTTTGCGGTGGTTACTGTGGGCTGTGCTAGTACACAATCAATAGGAACTGATAAATACTATCATTTTGCAGCTGGAGCAGCTACAGAAGTGGTAGGACATAAAATGGATTTAACTCCTACAAGCGCTGCTTTTGCTATAGGATTTGCAAAAGAGCTTTATGACTATGCTGACTATGGTAGATTTGATGCTAAAGATCTACTAGCAACATGGTTGGGTGGAGTTGTTATTAACTATATAATAAAAGTAAAAAATGAAAGAAAAAGTAAAAAAAATAATAGATAAAATACAAGAGGCTTGGAATAAGTTATTATATAAATTAATGTTTAAAAACTATAAATAATGAAGCAATTACTTACATTACTACTATTTTTAGTAAGTTTTACACTAAATTCACAAAATCTTTTTGAAAAAATATATAAAGATTTCTTAAAATATGGGACTATATATGTAGCGGGTGACATAGAAAACCCAAAAGAAAATCCAAAAGATTATTTTGTAAGAACAAATCCTGATGGTAATTTATATACACCACCTGTTGTAGTTGATGGTACAGATTATTATGATTATGATTATAGATATGGTTTCGGTATACGTAAATTAGCTAGGTTTGATTATGAAGTAAAAGGTAAACAATATTACGACGGTACAGAAAGTAATGTAGGTTTGTCCGCAACTAACTCACCTGTAAAAGGTTTAGAATATGTATTTCATACTGAAAAAGAAAGATCAAGAGATGAAATATATAAAAACCATAGATACTTTGTAAAGCATAGTGGTAAATACCATATGGTTAAATTAGAAAGTAGAGCACAAGGTAAAGTTGATTTTAAATATAAATCAGCAGAAGTTAGAGCTAAATTACCTATTGGTAAAAAGTTTAGCTTATCAGCTGGCGCAATATATCGTACACATGAAAGAGCTTATGGATATAATCCCATTGAAATATGGTTAAATGAAACAGATGATAATGGTTGGCCGGTTAATTATTGGTATCAATTAGGTTATCAATATGGTTACACTGATCAATGGGTTACTATTAATATTGATGGTGAAGATGTATATGATTATTATTGGTATGATCCAGAAGGAAATGAAGTGGCTTATACTGATTTGCAATTTCGTGATACTATATTTGAATCATTAATTAATCGATACAATAATGAACAATGGGATTTATTAGATCCATTTGGTGTTGTATCACCCGTGGTCGGTTTTGACTTTTACCATTTTAAAAATAACTTCTGGCTTCATGCTTATGGCTCTTACTTATTACCATATCATAAGTATGTAGAAGGCGACGTTGATTTTAGTTATTTAAATAGAAACAACTGGGGTCTTGGTGGATTAATACAAGACTCAGAATTAGAGCAATGGGAAGATTACCAAGCAGGTATAGTATTTGGATGGAAATTAAGCAAAAGCATTGGAGTATTTGTAGAAGGCGAATACACTAAGTTTTGGGATAGTAAAATATATAACGGATCTGTAGGATTAAATATAACATTAAAATAAAATGGCAGGAGCACCACAAATAGGAGAAGAAACTAAAGTAACATTAGACTTAAAAACAATAGGTATGATAGTAGGTTTTGTAGTAACATTAGCGGGTATGTGGTTTGGTTTACAAGCAGATATAGCAGAAGCTAAAACATTACCTGAACCAGCTATAGATAGAATTGAGTATGATTTAAAAGACGAGTTGATACGTCAAACAATTATGGATACTCAAGAAGATGTAGAAGAAATAAAAGAAACTATTGATAAAATAGATGAAAGATTGTACGAGATACAAAGTAAACAAAGATAATGAAATATTTAAATATAGTACTACTATTAATTACATTTAATACTTTTGGACAAGAGTTTATTACTGATGATAATTTTGATAGTAAAATAAATCAAAAACAAGCTTTTGGTGATAATCAAACAAAGCCTGTAATTGTAGAATTTTATGCTAAGTTTAACGACGCTAATAAATTTGAACAATGGTCAGAACTAAAAGATGTTATATATTACAGAGCAGATATAGCTGCGTGCCCAGCTGCTAAAAAGAAATATAAGGTACGTATGGCGCCGACATTAATTATATTTAAAGATGGTATTAAAGAAACCGTTTTTAAAGCAGGACTAGATTTAATGTTACCGGCAGATTTAAATGAAATACAAGAAGCAGTTGATGAGGTAAATACTGCAAGTCAATTTTAAAATGAAAAAAAGAAAATTAAATAGTACAAATCCTAAATATTATCCAGTTACAGAGGATCTGGTAAAAGAAAGAAAAGAATTAATAGCTACGATACGCAAAGGCAGAAAACGAAATGTTAGAGTCTACGCTGTATTTAGCGAAATAGAATAATTATGAGTTCACCATTATACGGAAAAATTAGCGCAGCTTGTAAAGCTGCTGCAAAAAGAAAGTTTAGAGTTTGGCCAAGTGCTTATGCTTCAGGTTGGGGTGTAAGATGTACAAGAGCTGGAGGTCCAAGTAAATTTGGCGGAGGTAAAAAGTAATGGCTAAAGCATATAGAGGAGTTTTAAAAGCTCGTATAAATAAACTGTATGGCGGTGATGTTACTTGTAGTAAAGTTAGTAAATTAAAATCTCGTAAAGATGCTACTAAGCGTGACGTGCAATTAGCTAACTGGTTTATTAATATGCAAAACTGTAGAAGAAAATGACATATATATCACCATTTCATAAAGACAAAACTCTTTCAAGTGTAGTATCACAGTTAAAGAAGGCTTCTAAAATGCATTTAGCTCAAGCTAAAGTAGTACAAGATCACATCGAAGAGATGAAAGAAGGATCACCGATGAAAAAACAAAAAGGTGGTGGTACAACTAAAACTTGTTTACCTGCTTCTAAAATAAGAAGCATGAGTAAAGAGCAAAGAAAAAAATTAGTTAATGCAAAAAGATCTGCAGGAGCTAAAGGTAAATATAAACGATCATCTAAAACAAATGTAAAAGGAGCTCGTAAAAAAGGAGCTACGCTACGTGACTGGTTTGAAAAAGAAGACTGGAGAAGAGTTGATGATCCATCTAAAAAATGTGGAGAATAATGGAAAATCCTATTAAACATTGTGCTGCTAGTGTAATGCACACTAAAGCATGGAACGATATGCGAGCTAGACAAGCTGCTGTAGCAGGTAGAGGTTCAGGTAATAAAGTAGGTTTAAAGCATGCTGAAGCTACGCGTAAAGCGCCTTTTAAAAATCAAATAGAAGGAATGTCTCACGCAGAATTAAAAGAAGCTGGAGGTAAAGCTTATGATATACATATGAGAGATCATAATAAAGGAACTTTTGTTGATGGACCTTTAAATATTAAAGAGCAAGCCTATGAAAAGCAAAATAGAAAAATGAGAGCTGAGCACAAGCGTGATACTGGTAAAACATTAGGTGAAAGACAAACTAAAGGTACTGGTAAACGTAGAGTTTCATTTGCTTGTAGATTTGCTGGCATGAAAGGATCTATGAAAGATAAAAAAGGAGAACCTACTAGATACGCAATGGCATTAAAAAAATGGGGATTTGGTAGTAGAGAAGCTGCTAGAAACTTTTGTAATAAAAATAAAGAAAAATAATATGTATAATTCACCATTTTTTAAACGTATGGGTGAGTTTAAACACTCAGATGCACCTGATGCAAAAGGTAAATTTAAAGAACTACCTGCTGGCAAACTTGCTAGCTGGCTAATTAAAACAAGAAAAGGTAGTTTAAAAAAGATTATTGGTAGTTTAAATCAACAAGTTGTGTTTAACAGAAAGAAAAATCCTAGTTATGCAGCTAAAATGAAAACAACTATGAATATTGTAAGAAAAAGATTAGGTAAAGATGAAGATAAGTCATAACATAACTTATGCTGAAGCAATACACTCTGAAACTGCAAAGCGTAAAGGAATAGATAATACGCCAAATCCAACACAAATAGAAGCTATGAAATTACTAGCTGAAAAAGTGTTTCAACCACTACGTGAATGGGTTGGTGGACCAATAAAAGTTAATTCGTTTTTTAGATCTGCTGAATTAAACGAAGCCATAGGAGGATCAAAAACTTCACAGCATTGTAAAGGTCAGGCAATTGATATTGATGATGTCTATGGTCATAAAACTAATGCAGAAATGTATCATTGGATAAAAGAAAACTTGTCGTTTGATCAAATGATATGGGAATTTGGTACAGATACACAACCAAACTGGGTTCATGTGTCATACGTATCAGAAGAAGATAACAGAAAAAGATGTTTAAAAGCTTATAAAGACGAGTATAACAGAACTAAATATAAAACAATATGAACAAATTTAAGTTTAGCAATTATAAATTGCCTCACATGCCTGATACTGCGTTAAAACAAACTGTAAGCAGTAGCGGTGATAATGATTTAGATGAATTTTTAAAAAGAGTAGAAAGTAGAAAAATTAAAAATCCTGAATATGCTGATGTAGAAGGGCCAGAGTATAGTAAAAGCTATGATTTTTTTATAACTAATAGAAGTCCAGAAAGTGATAAAGTTGCTAGACAAATGGATTCATTAAATAAAGCTGTAATGGAGCAGGCTAAAAATAGACAGTTTGATGAAATGAGAAAAACTAGAGCTTATCAACAAGATTTAATGAGTAAGTACGATATAGACTAGGATCAAAATATAATGGGCGTACCATACCCAAAGATCCTGTAACAAGAAGGGAGGCATTAAGCCTCCCTTTTTTATTATCCGTCACAAGCAACGCAGTCTTCCATAGCTTTACTCGCTATATCTCCACGTAGCACTGACTCAGTCCGCATATAATATAAAGTTTTAATTCCTTTTTTCCATGCATCTAGATGAACTTGATTAATCCATTTAGGTGATGCTTCGCTAGGAAAAGCTAAATTTAAACTAACTGACTGATCTATATACTGCTGGCGTATACCAGCTTGTCTAACTAATTCTAATTGATTTATTTCTTTAAACGTTTTAAATACTTCTTTTGTATTATCGTCTAATTCTTTTATATCTTGAACAGATCCACCGTCTGCTAAGATTTTGTCCCACGTTTCTTTTGTGTTGATTTTTGCTTTTTCCAAAACTTTAACCAACGTAGGATTTTTCCTGATGAACGTTCCTTTAGCTGACTGTTCCGTAAAAACATTAGCTGCCCAGGGTTCAATGCCGGGACTAACATTTCCAGAAAGTTTAGAATTACTAACAGTGGGAGCAATAGCGCGTAAATGGGTATTACGAAAACCAGTACCGACACACCAAAGAGGTTCTCCATAAACATCTGCAAGAGCCATTGAAGCTCTTTCAGACTCGATTTTGATTTGACTAAAAATTCTTCTAGTTTCATATTGTGCTAATAAACCCTCAAATGGTAAACCTTTTTCTTGCAAATACGTATGCCAGCCGAGCACACCAAGACCTAATGCTCTACCTTTTTCAGCAGATCTTACAGAGTTTTCAAAACCTTTTCTGTATTTAGCTCTTTGTATAAACTCTTCAAGCACTCCGTCAAGAAACCATATTGAGTCATAAATGATATTTGTATTTTTCCACTCGTCATACTTAGCTAGGTTTAAACTAGATAGACAACAAACGAATGAATGATTTTCATCTGTATGCAGTGTTATTTCACTACATATATTTGTCATATGTACTTTTAAAGCGTTGTCTTTGTAAGCCTGTGGATTTTGCTTGTTAGTGTTCCCTTTAAAAAGGATATAAGGTTCACCAGTAGCTTTACGTTTTTGTAATAACTTCCCCCATTTTTTTCTAGCCTCATTATCTCCGCTAATAAGTCTTCGCATGAATTTATCGCCGACGACAGTGCATTGATGTAAGTTAAGCGATTGTCTGTTGACGTCTCCTTTAGGTTCTCTAATTTCGAGCCACTCCTCAAAGTCGGGATGCTCAATGTTGATATTAACTGATGCCGCTCCTCGTCTGACAGATCCTTGATTAGTGGCAAGTATAGTTGAATCGTATATTTTACAAAAAGGCACAACGCCGTCGCTTGTTCCATTTCCTGTTATTTTAGCGCCAGCGGGTCTAATTTGATTTATACCAATGCCAACTCCACCGCCGTGCTTAGCGAGTAGCATCATCTCTAAGTTTTTTTGTCCTATGTCAATGATACTATCAGCCACATCAATACCGAAGCAGCTAATAGGCAAACCACGATCAGTACCTGTGTTAGATAATACTGGGCTAGCAAGACATAACCATCCTTTCCATATGTATTCAAAAAAGATGTCAGCCATTTCAGGTTTAAACAACCTTTTAGCCACAGTCTTTGAAACTCTTTTATAAGCTTCTTTAGGTGTTTCACCATTATATAAATAACCTCCACCTATAGTTTTTTTATAAACTTCATTATCACCCCATTCAGGATAATCAACTCCCTTTTTCCATTGATTGTTCCACATCTTTTAAACGTTTTTCTCTGTCTTTTAATTCTTCTACTATTTTATCCCACTCTTCTTTACCTAAATGTAATTGAAGAGCTGTTAAAGTACCTTGTGACATACTAACACAAGAGTGTACTTCTTGTACTAAGTTTCTAACTAATTTAGTTAAACCTTCTACTCTATTTTTTAATTCTATTATTTTTGATTCTTTCATAATTACCAAATATCTTCAAAATCTTCACCTTCATTAGCCTTGCTATAATCGGTTGGACGTATTGCAAAGAAATCAGTATGGGTATGACCACCAGTAAGATGATAAAACCATTCAAGATTCCCAGCAGCATCTTCATCATAATGAAAATAACGTCTCTTATCTGTATAACCAAGCTCTGTAAGTTTTTCATTTGTTCTTTTTCTAATAAATTGTTTTAAGTCGTTTGATTTAAGGTTTTCAATATCACCCATTTCAAACATTTTGTCTATATATTTTTCTTCAAGATCAACCATGATCTTAGCCGCTTTGTAAATATCTTCTTTACAATCATCTTTTAACGTAGGTATTTCTTCACACATGTGTCTAAATAGTTGACAACCCATTTTACTATGTAATGATTCATCTCTTACTGACCATTTCATTTGTTGACCTATTCCTTTGAGTAGATTACGTAATTGAAAAGAGTATAAAACAGCGAAAGCACTATATAAACTAACACCCTCTGCGAAAGCGGAAAAGATTGCCAAGCTACGACCGATGCCCACAGGATCATTCCCGTCATAAGCAACCAAGTTGTCAAAACGTTCCGACGTTGCAGGTTCGTGAAGAAAAGCTTCAAAGTCTTCAAGTCCCAATGTTTCATTTAAATAACTATATGCAACAGCGTGTATTGTTTCTTGTGAGCCGAACATCATAGCCATCTGTTGCACTTCATGTTTTGGAAACCATGATACGACTTTTTGTGTCCAATAATCTGACACTGCACATTCTGTTTGTGCAAATCCTAATAATATATTACCAACTAAGTTTTTTTCAGCATCAGTAAGTTTTTCGTTCCAGTCTTTAACATCACCTGACATAGGTATTTCTGTATGTAACCAAAACGCTTGCGCCTGCTTTAACCAACCTTCGGTATAATATATTGGGTATTCAAAAGGTTTATAAGGTATTCTTTCTTTAAATAAACTCATTTTAATTATAAGGCATTTCAAATGCTATATCTACAAACGGTAGATAAAACACGTAAGTTAATCGATCTTGTTCTTCATAAGCTCTTGCTCCGAATAATATACCCGGATAAAAACCTACTGACAAAGACCAGTTCCATTTTTCTTTATCCATAAACTTTAATATTATACTGATCTTGATAACCGACCAGTTCTTTATATTTAATTTTTCCTCTTTGATTCCACGACCATTTAACCCACTTGTCAATTTGTCGCTCTGCATATTTTTTCCTAGCTATTATTTTTGCGAGCTTAGGATTAACTCTATTACTTTGTCGCATTCTTTTTGATTTTGTGGCTTATATAATCTATAATATAATTTGTTATCAGCTAAATATTTTTTAAATAACTTCCAGCGTAATGGAAAAGACTCATTAGCTCTACCTTTACATTCAATTATAAAGTCTTTACCAACAAAGTCTGGAGTATATTTAATTGGTAATATTTTTTTACCACCACGTTGTTTAAATTCTCCTTTACCATTAGCTGTTCTTTCATATGATGGATTTATAAAATCAAATCCAGAAACTACTTCATAAGTTTCACCTTCGTATTTAGCTTTTATTTTAGCTTTTTTTAAAGCCATATACATGTAACGCTCAAGACCTGAAGCAAATTTGATACCGTCATACGTTACTTTTTTTGCTTGTACAGGTCCGCGTTTTCTTTTATAATTCCTCTTCTTCATAGTGTAAACCGTCATTACCGTTTTGACCAATAATGTTCATACGGTTTAGCATTGCTTCTTCAACTTCATCACGCAAGCAAGCTCTTGCTGCTTGTATGTATAACAATGCGTCCATTATTTCTTCTTGTACATCAATTAGAAAGTCGTTTAAGTCTTTGTCTTTACCTTCAACTTCTTCCATCATCATAGCGCCGTACTTAGCTTGACCAACCAGACTACGTTGATCTATCTTTTCGATTACTTGTTGTACGATTTTATCGTCTGTTTTTACTACGTATTTATTCATCTTTTACAAATGTTCCGTTAATCATTTTACCTGTTCGTTTACTAATAACTTTATAAGCACTATCTATACAGTCTTCTATAGTAACTCCTTGCAAATGTGCTAAGTTTGTTAATACAACAACCATGTCGCCAATAGCGTCTATGACTTCTGGCTTATCATTTTTTAACAATGCTTTAGCTAGCTCACCAGCTTCTTCTTGAAGTTTAACATATTGCGTATGGCTATTACCTTTGCTATATAAACCTCTTTGTTCTGCCCAGTCTCTTATTTTACTAAACATATCACTGTCAGTTATATTTGGTTTTTCATCTAACTGATCTTCACTCCATAGCTCAGGTGTTTTAAACCATTCAGCAAATGCTTTATTGTAAACATAGCATCTATTGTCNTTNTACATAGANGTTTTAACGTTNTNCATTATCCAACGTATAGAATCTAAATTAAGNANAAAGTCNCCNTGNTCTGANTTCCATTTAAATCCTATATNNTCCATTAAATTACCTTTTANTTTTTTAANNGGATAAGGAAACGTAGTAGTTTGTTCTGTTACGTTTATATTCATTTTATTTAATTTAACTAATTCATTATATTTTTTACGATCAACTTTATAGCCATAAGACTGTTGAAGTTCTATCTCTTTCTCTGATATATAATCTATATCATCGGACTGATCAAGAACTTCATATTCGTCTGGGCCATAACCCTGTGTTAACGTAAC
>FUFK010042108.1_pt1 | contig 73917 bp, 93 predicted proteins | sample 1021851 | NCBI WGS metagenome assembly FUFK01 (sample SAMEA51879418, study PRJEB19060) | metagenome | reverse complement strand
TTTACAGGCCCATTTTCTAACGAGCCTGTAATACTTAAGGATATTCATTTCACGCAAATCTTGCGCAGTTAGTCTCAACTGTTATTAAGCAGCAGCTACAACTCTACCAGTAGTAGTTCTTCTAATAGCTACACCAGTAACGTTATTGATTGGATATTTACTGTTAACAGCGTCAAACACAGGAACAGCAACTCCATGAACTTGAGAAGCATTAGCTAAAGCAGCAATGTCTTTAATAACGTCAGCTTCTTTACCTTCAGCTACAGTTAAAATAACTAAAGAGTTTTCAAGAGCTACAGTTTCATCGTTACCAGCTGCACCATCAGTGTTGTGAGCTAAAGAGTGCTTGTTGAATGCACCTGTTTCAGCAAAAGTTAACTCAACAGTATCTTCTGTACCAGTCATACATTGTAATAGCGATAAATCAAAAGCTGCTAAATCTAAATTAGTTCCATCATCAGCAGAACCTACAGAGTTAGAATCTACTGCCCCTGATTGAAATACAACAAATTTTTTCATTTTTTTTGTTTTTAATAATTAATAATTAGTTTTTGTTTTTAAGTTTAAGGTTTATTGTTTATGGTTTAGGTTTAATCTATTANTACCACNTCACCAGANCTGATAACTTGGTATAATATNTCTTTGTACTGAACACCGTGGCCTGCATGNTTATCGTAGTATACAATATCATCTTGTTTTATACCTTCAACTAAATTACCAACAGATATNNCTTTAGCNTTTATATACCTATTGTCATCATCNATNTCTTCAGTAACAATAAGGCCNGCTACTTTTTTTTGTTCAGTTTTAATTTTTTNTACGATTATATANTGATTAACTGCTTTCATTTACTCNTAGTATTTGAAATTACACAATCAGCTGACATAATCGTTGTTGCTACACTTACAGCATTTTTAAGTGCAGACTTAGTTACAAGCACTGGATCTACAATACCTGCATCTATCATATTTATTTTTTTACCGGTTAATACATTGATACCTATACCTTCATCTGCTTTAAACTTAGTACCAAGTATACCGCCGTTATTTATTATAGTTGTAAAAGGTGCTTTTATAGAGTTTAATAGTATGTTTTCACCAATATGTTTTGGTTGTATGTTTTCTGAAGCATTTAACAAAGCTACACCACCACCAGGTACAATACCTTCTTTAAGAGCAGCTTTAGTAGCGTATATAGCGTCTTCGACACGATCTTTCTTTTCTTTTAGTTCTACTTTAGAATTAGCACCCACTTTGACGATTGCAACACTACCCGATAACATAGACAGTCTTTGTTCCAACTTCTTTTTAAAGAAACCATTTTTTTCGTCAGAAATGAGTTTTGAAACGAGTTGGATTCGTTCTTGTAGATCATTTTGTTTATCGTCTAATGTTGTTATTACAGTATGCTTATCATCTGTAGTTGCATATTCAACTTCACCTAAGCAACTAATATCTATTAAATCAAGATCATCACCTAGTTCTTCGTTAATTACTGTAGCACCTGTTAGTATAGCTAGGTCTTCAGTAGTATCTTTTTTAGTAGGACCAAAGCCTGGTAAGTCAATTATATTAACTTTTATGTTACCTTTTACTTTATTCATCATTAACGCAGCTTTTACACTCTGTGCAACTGGTGCTACTATCAATAATGCTCTACCTTTTTTAATTACATGCTCTAGTATGCGTTGTATTTTTCTAATNTTNGGTATTTCGCTAGNANNTATNANAANANNTGGNTTATCTAGCTCACATTTATGNTTTTCTGTNTTTGTTACAAAGTTTNGTGANGTTAAACCGCACTCTAATTGNACTCCNTCNACTAANTCTACNTAAGTTTCNTCAGTTTCTGACGTTTCCATNAAAACTACGCCATTTTTACCAACTTTTTCGTAAGCTTCAGCTATAATTTTACCAAGTTTTACGTCGTTATTGCATGATATTGCAGAAACATGGCTTAACATGTCACCTTCTACATCAATTTTAACNTTATCNAGGTATTTATTTACTTTTTTAAGCGCAGAATTTATACCTTCTTTAATTTTTCGCACAGTACTACCTGTTTTTTCTGCTTGTATTGCATTTTTTAGTATTTCTTGAGCTAAAACAGTAGCCGTTGTAGTACCATCACCTGCTTCTTTNACAGTATTTTGTGCAGCTTCTTTAATTAAAGTAGCACCAATGTTCTCAACCGGATCATATAAGACTACGCTTTGCGCAACGGTTACACCATCTTTTGTAATCACCGGTTTGCCGCGGCCATCTTCGTATATTACGCACTTTCCTGAAGCACCTAATGTGGATTTAACGGCTTTTGCTAGCTTATCAACGCCAGCTATTATTTTGTTTTTAGCTTGACCGCCAAAGTTTAAGTCTTTGACGATCTCNCTAGGTAAGTTGTATTCCATTTAATTTAATTTAATTTAATTTANTCGAATGTTTTAATAACTTTTGGGCCTTTCGTNGCCTCTAACTTTTTTGAGAAGTGGTCGATGCTTCCNTCAATTGCTGCTTCTGCACCTTCTATGGTTTCTCTACGGGTTACATCGTGCCAATCTTTACCATCTGTATCAGATACTTCTGTTTGGTAAAAACCATTTGGTAGTTGCGTTATCCTCCAGTTTTTTTTATCTGCAAGATGTTGCCACTGTTCTATAGTTTTTTCATTTGGTTTGTAATTGTACGATGCTGTACTCGTTTTATAATATAAATAAGTCATTTTGGTTTTATTTTTGGTTAATTAATTATTGGTATAGGGTGTTTCCCTATTCTGTTTTCGTGCCTCTTCCGAAGTTACCACGATTATTNTTTATGCTCACTCGTNTCACTGATCCGTTAGACATGTGATGTATATCACTGTTAGATCTTTGACCTAATCTTTGGTTTTGCGCTTTACGTGCTTTACGCAGCGTTGTTTTTGCTGCAGCTATGTCTCTTCGTTTTTTAGCGGCAGCGGCTTTAGGCGTAAGCTTTTGTTTTAATTTTATAGGTGAGCTGTTCATAGTAGTATTATTACATAATAAAAAATATATTTACTAATGTTGGAGTGAAGTATTGCGCCCCACCTCCCGCACTACGGCCCGTACGTAAAACGCTTTGCAAAAGGCCCACGGGCCCCTACGGCCAGCATTTACCTGTAAACATTTTAGGTTTTGCTGTACTACTATTTCTACACAAACTTATTTAGTACATGTATAGATAATATATATGTAAACAAATTAATACTAACTAAATAAAATAANATAANTATGNAATTAANNACTAAAAGATTTGTAATAAGAAAANNNTTAATAGGTAAAAAAGCAATNATNACTTTCACAACTAAAAAAGGTAANNNAGTNACATACAATCACGATGAAGTNTANAANAAAAANAAANANAGATTTGAAAGNATGAACTGTTTNNAAAAGTATAANTCATACACTAATACNAATAACATACCAACTTTCTGTAGATAATACAGANCATGCANNCGCCACCGCAAGGTGGTGTATAGCAAAATGTATAGCATTTTTAGTGGCCACTCGTGCACAAACTTAACACGAATACTATCGGATAATATATATAAATAAACGTAAATAGTTATGAGTAACGAATTAGTAATTGAGAATGTGAGTGCAGTAACTACTAATAACTATTTTACTAATAAACAAATAGTATACTTTTACACAATGTAAACACGAACAGTAAAAGATAATATAAATGTAAACAATGTTAAACTAAAAATTAAATAAAATGAACATACTAAAATCAAAGAGATTTGTTGTAAGAAAGTCTCTAATCGGTAAAAATCAAGTAATAGAATTTGTAAACAAAAAAGGTGATACAATAACTTATAATCATGATAAAGTGTATGAAGTTATGAAGTCAAAACTAGAAAGTCTACCATGTTGGACAAAGTACAAAAGTTACACTGCAACTAATAACATACCATTATCAGTAAGAAATATAGAATTAGTTTAGTAATTAATTAATGTGACAATAGGTAGTTAAGTATATAGAGTAACTACCTTATGTCACACTTTTAAATGTAATAATATGAGTAAAATTAAAGAAAATTATAGTGCAGAAGTCATTATATTAATAATAGTATTAGTAATGGTGTTAGTATCTTGTAAAACTACAAAACAAGAACCTGTAAAGTGTTGTGATAAAGAAACTGCGCACGCTTTATGGGATTGTGGTGAAGATATAGAATATAAACACAGTGAACTAATCACAAATTAAATACGTAATAAGTAAGATAATATAAATAAAAAGTTATGAACAAAATTAAATTCCTTAAAAATAATAAAATAATACTAAATAATATAACTTATAAACCATATACTATTTGTCAACTCGCTGATACTCGTTTCGGTCAAGTTGACTCAGATGGTTTTTCTTATATTACTGAATGGTTTAACTATAAAGGTTTCACTTATGTCGCAGAATAAATTACACTTAACAATAACAGGTGATGGTAGCATGTATAAAGTAGAAATGCGTGACCACCACTGTAATTACACTTGTGTATATGAGCCAAGTGTCGAGTCAGCAATGAGTTATGCAGCAGTATGGTTTGCTAATGCAGACAAGCGTGAAGAAGCTAGTAGAATACATGGCAGAGCTGTACAAGTAATGGCAGAACAAGATAAATATGATTCACTAGATTAAAATTAAGTAATATGAAAACAATATACAAAGGCGACACCCGTTACGAAAAGGTGTATGAACAGATGCAACTACTTGGTATTCAAGATGTTACAACTTATAAACAAAGTAAAAATGGTACAGTAGTATGGCGATTACCAATAAAAAATAGTTGGAATAAAAAGTACATTGAAGTAGCTAGTTTTAAAAGTGGCTATGTGCGTAATCAAAATAGTTCTTGTGATAGAAGTTATCAACTAAATAAAAGACGTATGAGTGAGCCAACTTACTACCCAGAGCATGAGTGGAAAAATGGTTATCAAGTAAAAACAGGTAAGTACTTAAAGTTTACTACCCGTGGTTGTGAACTAATACCAGTAGAAATCGATAGATTAGAGTACTTAATAAGCTATTGTCTCAAAAACTATTACATAAAACTAGCTAATCAAGTAGCAGATGGTGAATTTATACCAAAGTGGAAACACAAGTTTGAAATGGAAAATTTGCTTTCCAGAAGAGACTTAGCTCAAGAAGAGCCAGAAGTAAAAGTAATAGTAAATGGTCATAGATATAATATAACACCATGAAACTAAATAACAAGCACAAACGAGCTGTCAAAAGGCAACTAGATGTTGAGCAAGGTGTGAGACCACCAGGCAGCTCTGTGTTTGTTAATAAAAAGAAGTATAATAGAAAATTAAAACATAAAAAACAATGAAATGTATAACAGTATTAGATTTTGAAGTAGGTAGAGTATATCAATATAGAATTAGCGCTTGGGGTAATAGTAACAACTGGAATCCTGACTCTGAAAGTATAGAAGATTTTTTAAATAGTGTAGGTCACAATGTAAACAACTGTGAGTGGATGGTTCATAGTGATCATCAAGTAATTAGTAGAGATGCTGAGTGGAAAAGGTTTTCAATCACAAAATAAACACGATTACTATTAGATAATATATATAAATAAATATATGAACTGTATAAAATGTAATACTATAATACCTGCAGGCAGAGTTAATCTTGGCTACAAGACTTGCGTTAACTGTTCTACTGTCGAGCAATATGGCTGTGCGCCAATCACTTATCATAAAACTGGTAACTCTATCCAGATTATGTCGGCAAGTGACGCAGCACGTGTCGCTAAGTTAACTCGCCGTAAAGGTTATGGTACAATGTTAAGGTAATATAAGTGCACTAGTAAGTATCTCCTAGGCTCGTACCGAACGGCACTTATACTACTTTTATAAAATAAATAATATGAAAAAAAGAAAACTAAATAGTAAAAATCCAAAATACATGGACAAAAGCCAGCTAACTGAAAAAGAAGTACTCAAAAAAGTGCTTGTTAAAGAGGTTAAAGGCGTTAAAGTTTATGACGTTTGGTACAAGTAAATCAATGTATAACTAAAATTAAATAAAATGAATAAACAAGATTTAGAGCTAAAAATTGCTGGCTTAGAAAAAGCAATAAAAGAGCACAACGACTTTAGTGCTACTTACGAAAACCAGTTAAAAGAAAGTAAAAAACAATTAGAAGACTATAACAAACCAGAGTTAACACCAAAGCAACTCGATGATATTCAAGAAGCTATTGAAGATGCTGTAGGTACTTACAACTTTGATGAAGTAGATCTATATGATATTGAGCTTGAGATGGATTATGATGGTAAAGTACAAGCTTCAAGTATTAATTTAAACGAAACGTATGATTTAGTAGAAAGAATAGTAAGAAGAGTACACAACTTATTTAAAGAAGCTGAAAGTACTGAAGAAACCGAAAGGCTTAAAAGTTATGAAGATGCTTAGTTAGCATTGTTTTCAAAGAGGCTTGGGTGGTAGCGCGTGAGACATGTTCAGCGAATAAATAACAAACCTGCATACTGGTTGAGTGTAACTAAATTAAGGTACCGGAGAGCGGTTAGGAAATGTCTGTTCTTACATAGTGCAAGTGCAAGCATAGTGACAAGTCATTCCACTATGTGTACTCACTTGGCAAAACGGCAGGATAAAGCAGATAGTCAGTATCTTCAGCAATTGCGCTAAGACAGTAACTACGAACCACACCTGCCCGGCCTCTTTTTTTACAAATTAAATACGATTACTAATAGATAATATAATAAAATATAATATGAATTTACTTACACAAAACAGCAAACTAAAACGTACATCAAAAGAGTTAGGTTTACGAGTGTTTAACTTCGGTATACCTGCTTACAAATCAGCAAGTGGTAAATTAACATGCCCATTTGCAGATGAGTGTGTTAAGTTTTGTTATGCTAAAAAAGGTGCGTATGTGTGGAGTAACGTACAACCTGCATTTGAAAAGCGTTATCAATTAAGCAAGACAGATGATTTTGTATATAGCATGATAGATGAGATTATAAAGAAAAAACCTGATTACATCAGAGTTCACGACAGTGGTGATTATTATTCAAAAGCTTATTTAAATAAATGGCTTATGATTGCTTCTGTAAATCCTAACGTAAAGTTCTACAGCTATACTAATTGTGTTGAAATGTTTAAAAATGTAGAATTACCTGATAACTATGATATTATATTCTCAGACAGTGGTAAACAAAAACACATGATAGATACAAAGCGTGATCGTCATACTAAAATATTTCATAGCCATGATGAGTTAATATCTAGTAATTACATAAACGCATCTAAAATTGATTTATACGCAACTAAATGGTTTTCAAAAGATAATCATCGAGTTGGATTATTAATACATTAAAATTAAAATTATGAGTACAAGAGCACAAGTTCGATTTGCTACGCGTGAAGCAGGTCAATCATTCAGCCAGCATACTAATGCTATACACGCACAGTTTTACGTACACAGCGACGGTTATCCTGAGCATTTAGGTGTAGAAATAGCTAAATCATTAGCTACATACCAAAAAATAATGCGTTGGGAAATAGAAGAGCTGACTACAAAACACGGTGATTTAGAATACATATACTATATATGGCAAGCACCTAATAAAGATACATTTATAAGTATATTTGAAGTTTCTTTTGACGATACTGAAGATATTTGTATATTTGTAGGTGATCCAGAAGCATTAATAAAAAAGTATTCACAAACTAAATTAGAACAATGACAGATAATAAAGATAAAAATATGATGACTGAAAAAGAATTAAACATGTTAGCAACTAAAATTGTTAGTCGTATGTTAAAAGTAAAATCTATGGAAGACTGGTTTAATCATGTAGAGTCTACAGCACAAGCAGCAGACAGTGACTATAGCCAGTTAAACTTATCAGAAGAAACAGAAGCATTAGGTGAAGCTGCAAAACTTATGACGTTAATGAACATATTACAAGAAGATGAAGAGTACGAGAAATGTGCTATTGTCAAAAGGCGTATGAAAGTTGTTAACAACATATTAAAAAAATATAAGTAATGACACGTAACGAACAGCAAATGTACAAGGACATTAGCGAGTTAACTAAGGCGTTAACTAGGCTTGCAAAGATACTAGAAAAATTAATGAAACAACAATTATGAGTCAAAAAGTAGCAATGAAATTAGTTGAAGAGTTAAATGAACTCGCAACAGCTATTATGCAGCAAAATAATAAAGCATACAAAAACTTAACTAAAGATATAGAAGATGAAATAGCAGATGTTAAAGTTTGGTTATCAGAGTATGAAAAGTTATTTGACTGGAATTATATTGATAATAGAATAATTAATAAAAGAAAAAAGCACGGTTTATGAATAAAGAATTAAAACTACGTAGTCAAAGAATAATAGTCGCATCGTTAACACCTAATGTGACAAAAGCTGTTAAGATTAATAAGTAACAGGCTAATGTCACACGAAAGAAACCTTAAATACCTTAATACCAACCGCATCGTATATAAACGATTACCACTCACAGACAAACCAACAGAAGAAAATTGGATGTATATGTATTATAAAAATGGTACATATCAGTGTTACGAGTTGTTTAGGTCATCAGCAAAGATAACTACTTACAAATCTTTGAAGTGGCACTTGTTGGTATTATGGTATTTAAACCCACAGCTTGATCAAGATAAGTTTGCGGCTTTAGCTTTTTATATATGTACTAAATACAACGGTTTTGTATCTTTTAATATACATGATAATTTACTACGTAAAATTATATATGAAGTTAGTATGCTAGATCTAGATGAGCCACCAAAAAATAAATTACGTAAAGTTATATTTAAACCTAACTGTGGATTAACTAAAGAAGAAAAATTAAAAATAGTAGGTATATTTATAGGTAGAACTAAACGTATACAACCTGATGACATATACGAGTGTATGTTAGAAATAAATAACAACGGTAAAAAAATTACAATAGCTAAGCTAGCCAAGCTATTAAAATGTACTAGCAGAACAATACATAGAAATATGTGTGTTGATTTAAAAAGAGAAAAAGAATTATTAAATAAACAAAATGAAAAAATATAATATACAAAACTATGTTAGATATAAGCAAGATCTAAAACAAGCTTATAAAAGACTACCACAAAAATTTGATTACAGAGATTATAGTAGAGATGAACTAATAATATTGTTTATGCCACTTGTAGAAAATATAGGTAGAAAGTTCTCTACATCACAACAAGCTAGTGGTGTTATGAGTATAAATGATATTATACAAGAAGGCAATGCAGGTTTAATAAAAGCTGTAGATAAAATACATTGGGATACTATTATGGAGTCTGACGATCAAGAAAAAACAATTAAGTCGTTTTTATCTAAACGTATCAAAGGTGCAATACGTAGAGGTATTGATAAAAACAGAGGTAGCATGCGTTTACCTGAACACAAATTAAATGAACTACGTAAATCAGATGGTAAAAAAGCTGTTGAATTATTTTTTAACTCTGTATTTTCTAGTATAGATGATCAAGAAAACAATAATAAAGTATACCAAATACCAGATAAATCTAATGAATACAATAATGCTATGTTAAATAGTTATTTACTTAGTATACTTAAATTACATCTTGATGATAAAGAATATAACGTGTTACGTATGAGCTACGGACTTGACTGTGTTAAACATTCTGCGACTGAAATAGCTAATCATTTAGGTATAAATGGCACTAGCTCTTACGTGCGTGTTTCACAGCTAAAAAAGCAAGCTATACAAAAGCTTATAGATAACGTTGACGCTTCGCAAGTGATTGATTTTCTGTAAGTTATAAACTTAAAAGTGAATAATTAATGTGTAACTATATATATACAAACCAATAAACCTATGAAAGAATTAAACCAAAAACTAGCTCAAATACAAACAGAGCTTAAAGTTAAAAAATCGAGTTACAACTCGTTCGGTAAATATTATTTCCGTAAAGCAGAGGATATACTAGAAGCAGTTAAACCTTTTTTACTTAAACACGGAGTTTCAGTAACAATAGACGAGGACATACTAGCAACAGATCCTGTTCCAATGCTAAAATCAACAGCCATTATTTCTGATGGCGAAAATCAAATATCAACAACAGCAATAGTCGGTGTAGACTTAAATCAAAAAGGTATGCAAGCAGCACAACAGTTTGGTGCAGCATCATCTTACGGTAAAAAGTATGCGCTTGGTAATTTGTTTCTAATCGATGATACACAGGATGCTGATGGTGGTAACACACACGGTAAATCTAAAGCTGTGTCTAAAATTAAACAAGCTGCAAAGCCAGCTATAACAAAAGATCAGCTAACAAAAGCTAAAGAATACGTAGCTGCTGGTGGCACTGTTGATGCTATTGAAAACAAATATAAATTAACAGATGAACAAAGAAAAAATCTTACAGAGACTTTGTAATGATGAAGATTATTATGGTAAGTTTGGTCAACAGTATTTATCTAATTCAGATATAAAAACGTTGCTCAAAAATCCATTAGCTCTTCACGAGCCAAGTAAAGCTTCGCCAGCGTTTCTTGTTGGTGGTTATTTCCACACGTGTATACTTGAACCAGATAAACTCGAGAAGTTTAAGGTTATACCTTCTGCAACCAGAAACACCAAGGTATACAAAGATATGTCTGGCGGTGAGCTATGCTTGTTACAAAAAGAAGTTGATGATATAGTTTTTATGCGTGATAAGATAATGTCAAACGATATATGTAAAGATCTTATAGTTGATTCACAAAATAAATACGAACAACCTGGGATAATATTATTGTTCGACAATATGTGGAAGGGTAAAGCTGATATTGTTAATCACAATGAAAAATTAATTATCGACTTAAAAACAACTGCAGACATAGAAGGTTTTAGATGGTCAGCAAACAAATACAACTACGACTCACAAGCTTATATATACAGTAAAATGTTTGGTTATGAGATGGTGTTTGTTGTAATAGATAAAACAACACATCAAATAGGTGTATTTGACTGCTCATCTGAGTTTTATGAACGCGGTGAAGATAAGGTACGTAGAGCAAGTGAAGCTTATGACTTGTTTTACAAGACCAAGGACTTTGATCCTAAACAATATTTCATAAGCAAAACATTATAAAACCAATAATTATGCCAAGAACAAAAACAAAAGTATGTAGCGTAACAGGTATGAAAACATCTGAAAAGAATTTTTATACAAACCAAAATCATGTAAAAGCTGTAGATAATCTAAGAAGAAATAGCAGTGCTACAAAAGAACAAATTATGAGAATGTTTAACCAAATAAATAATTATTAATGGCGAGTATTATAAAAGCTAATATTGACCTTAACAAAATACCTAAAGATAAAATATATCAAGGTGCTAAAGGTAAATATCTACCTATTACAATTACGTTGAACGACGAGCTAGATCAGTTCGGTAATCAAGGTCCAGTAGTTGTAGAACAAACCAAAGAAGAAAGAGATGCTAAGGCAGCTAAGACGTATCTTGGTAATGTTAAGGTAGTATGGACAAACGGTAATAATGTTGAACCAGCGCCAAGGACTGATGCACCGGCACCTGCACCGGCTGCAGCACCAGCTGACGACCTACCGTTTTAATTATGCAGACAGCAGAGATCAATGGATTTGTTATTGACACGTTCAATCAATATGGCCTAGAAGTTGGCAAAACACAAGGCGTATGCCCGTGGTCAACTAAATGTAGGAAACCCGCAAACCATAAGAAGAAATGCTCTTCGTATGACTGGGAACGTGGTCTCGGTACCTGTCACAATTGTAACACCTCTTTTCAACTTCATACTTATCAACGTAAGGGTGCAAGCGAGAAGGTTTATACTAGACCTACTAAGCCTACCAACTTAAACGAGGTAAGTACGAAAGTTGAAGAGTGGTTTAACAAACGTGGTATATCAACACAAACTCTTAGAGACTTACAAGTTACTGAAGGTTCTGAGTTTATGCCACAAACAGGTAAAAAAGAAAATACTATTCAGTTTAATTATTATATGGGTGATCAGCTCATTAATATTAAATACCGTGATGGTAGAAAAAACTTTAAATTATTTAAAGGTGCTGAAAAAGTATTTTACAATATTAATAGTATTGTCGGTTATGACTGGTGTGTTATAACCGAAGGCGAGATAGATGTATTAGCTTTACATGAAGCTGGTATTAAAAACGCGATCTCAGTTCCTAACGGAGCTACATTAAACAACAACAACTTAGATTATCTTGATAACTGTATTGATTATTTCGATGACAAACAAAAGATAATATTAGCTGTTGACGCTGATGATCCTGGCCAAATGTTAAAGCAAGAGCTTGTACGTAGGTTAGGTGCTGAAGTATGTTATCTTGTAGACTTTAACGGCGAGAAAGATGCTAATGACTATCTACTCAAGCACGGTAAACAAGAGTTAAGCGATGCTATACACAGCGCGCGACCAGTACCACTTGAAAATGTATCAACCTTAAAAGATGTAGAAGATGAACTTAGAGACTTCGTTAAAAACGGATTTAAACCCGGTTTCCAAATCGGTATTGAAAACTTTGATAAAATATTTAGCACTTACACTGGGCAGTTTATTACTGTCACTGGTATCCCTAGTTCTGGTAAGTCTGACTTTGTTGATCAAATGGTTGTTGGTTACAATAATCTATACGGTTGGAAAACTGCGTACGCTAGTCCAGAAAACCAACCGGTATATCTCCACGCGCACAAACTAATGCGTAAGCACTGGCAGGATATGCCAGGCGTTGGTGATATTGGTAACAGTAAGTGGCAACAAGTAACTAACCATGTCAACGATAATTATTTCTTTATTGATATGGATAAATATAGTTTAGAGTCTGTACTACGTAAAGGCGCTGAGCTTGTTAAACGTAAAGGTATTAAATGTTTAGTACTTGATCCGTTTAATAAGATTAGAGATGTCGATGCTAAGTCAGATGACGTAAACCGTTACACAATGGATTATTTAGCTAAGATCGAAGCTTTTTGTAAAAAGTATGATGTGTTAACTTTTATTGTGGCACATCCAACTAAAATGTACAAAGGTACTGATGGTAAAATTGAAGAGCCAACTATGTACAATATTAAAGGTGGTGGTGAGTGGTACGATGCTAGTTATCACGGTTTATTAGTACATAGAGACTATGAAGCTAAAACAACTAAAGTTAAAGTACTTAAAGTCAAGTTTCAAAACTTAGGTGAAAACGGTGCTGAAGCTCATTTTACTTGGGAACCACGTTCTGGTACATTTGTTTCTAACGAACAAGTTGTAGATGAGAACGAGCCAATGCCTTGGGAATGAAGCACTGGAGAAAAAAGCTGCCAAAGAAACAAGCTCCTACAAAAGCATGGGACGAAGATCAAATGAAAGTTGTTGGCTGGTGTATGAATAAAAACATACACATAGGCGTAACACCAGACTTTGAACATGAGTATAATCTTTGGCAAATAGAGATACGTATAAACGGTACATCACATCACGATCCAAAAAGATATGATGATAATGTATTAGATAAAGTTTACGAATACTATAAATACTATTATGATAAATACAATAAACAACAAAAAATTCCAAACAGCTAACGAAGCTTACGAATATCTACATAATGCTATTGTAAAACACGGTGTAGAGTTTGATAACACAAAAGCTTTATTTAATGTAGGTTTCTACATTACAAATCCTTTAGCTAATGCAATCACAAACAAAGAACGTAACTGGAAGCTAGATTATGCTCAAGCCGAGTGGCAGTGGTATTTATCTGGTGACCGTAATATAACCAAATTAGGTAAAATATACGGTAAAATACCTCCTATATGGATTAAAATGGCAGATGTAAATGGTAATGTAATATCTAACTATGGTTGGCAATGGCAACGTAATAGTCAGTTAAAAAAAATAATACAAACATTACGAGACAATAAAAAATCAAGACAAGCCTGTATATCTATTTATGATGGTAAAGAAATAAACGATTATAGCAATGACACGCCATGCACATACGCTGTACAATTTACAATACTACACGACAAACTAGATATGTGTGTTGTTATGCGTAGTAACGATTTGTGGTATGGCTTTTGCAATGATCAGTATTGTTTTTCAGAGTTACAAAAACTTGTAGCTCAGGAGCTTAGTGTTGAAGTTGGTGTATACTACCACTTCGCGCACAATATGCATTTATATAACGATAAAGTATGACATATTATTTATATCACATACCAGGTAAAAAAATAGGTGTAACATCTGATCTTGAAAACAGAGTACACAAACAACAAGGTTATCACCCACACGAGTATGAAGTTCTTGAAACTTCTAACGATATAGATTTTATATCTGCTGCAGAGCAAGTAATGCAAAAATTCTACAAATATAGAGTAGATGAAGTACCTTATAATAAATTAAAATGTAATAAAATGAAGATAAACGTAACAGANCAAACAACAACGTTTCCTGTNCCANTCAACAAACTTAAAGGTCGATTANTCGATAANATAGGTATGAANTGGTCAACAGAGCACGGTGAGTGTTTGTTAACATCAGAGTCTATTAAATGGATNATGNAAAANNTAAAAGAGTCTATGTATAACAAAGANAGATGTTATGTATACAATAAAGCTTTTGCTAGATGGTTTGATAATAACANCGTNACANTAACNGGTGGTATTATGTCAGACNATAGACNTAAATACAAACAAAACGGTATNAANCTACAAACTAGTTACTTTGAGTTNATTAGAGAGTGGGCTGATNAAAGAGGTTTGTATGANCANGGNGATANTAAAACACAAGCNNTAAAGCTTGTTGAAGAAGTTGGNGAAACNTGNAGAGCNNTANTNAAAAANGANGANCANGANGCTATNGANGGTATNGGTGATTGTGTAGTTGTANTAACTAANTTAGCTGAGNTGCTTGGTGTATCAATAGAAGACTGTATTGAACAAGCATATCACGAGATTAAAGATCGTACAGGTAAAATGGATAACGGAACATTTAAAAAAGATTAATATGTCAGACAGAGAAATAATAGATGCTAAACGAGGTATCGTAGCTAGAAAGTCTTATGGCTTTCGCGATGAAGTAGTTAAAAACGTTGTAGATAAGTTTGTTGATCGTTCAGATGTAGGCTATGCAAAGTATGGCCAAACATTACATGACGAAAGAACATCTGGTGTCAAAGACTTAGCTGCTTATTTAAATGATATACAAGAAGAGCTTATGGATGCTATATTGTATATACAAGCTGCAAGAGAAGAACTAGATGAAAAAAAGAATTAGACGTAAAAAACGAGGTCCTGTCGTAGCTAAAAAAGTTACCTACGACGGGATTAAGTTTGCTTCCGGTCTTGAAAAGTATATGTACATTGCTCTTAAAAAAGCTAAAATAAAAGCTAAGTACGAAGGTGAAACATATACAATACAAGAAGGTTTTGAGTTTGATGTACAAAGTTATGAACGTCAAAGCAATGGTAAAGGTGAATTTAAAAACAGGGGTAACAAAAAAATACTACCAATTAAATACACACCTGACTTTGTAAGTCGTTCATTTATAATAGAGTGTAAAGGCCGTGCTAATGAAAGTTTTCCAATGCGTTGGAAATTATTTAAAAAGTATGTAAAAGCGAATATGCCACGTGTAACTTTATATAAACCTCAGAACCAGAAGGAATGCGATACTGTAATCGAATTAATAACCAAAAGTAAAATCAAATGACAAATTGGGAGTTAAGTATCGGAACATTTCCTGGTCTTCTATTCGGCGTCAGATCATACGTCGAACAATACAGAACTAACCATGTGATATATCTACTATTTGTAGATATTTGTTTAACGATATATAAAGACAAATAATGAATTTAAATAACAAAATTTTATCAGACATTACTGTATACATGAAGTATGCAAAGTTTATCCCAGAACTTAACAGAAGAGAAACATGGGAAGAGCTGGTGACTCGTAATAAAGAAATGCACCAAAAAAAATATCCTAAACTATATAACGAAATAGAAGAAAATTATAGATATGTATATAAGAAAAAAGTTTTACCAAGTATGCGATCGCTTCAGTTCAGCGGTAAGCCAATTGAAATCAGTCCGAATAGATTATACAACTGTTCATACTTACCTATCGACCACGTTGATAGCTTTAGTGAGTGTATGTTTCTTTTGTTATCTGGTTGCGGTGTTGGTTATAGTGTTCAGAAGCATCATATAGAAAAACTACCACACGTAACTAAACCGTTTGTAGGTAGAACACGAAGGTTTGTTATTGGTGATAGTATTGAAGGTTGGTCAGATGCAATCAAGGTATTAGTTAAGTCTTATTTGGGCTCTAAGAGATCATCTAAGATAAAGTTTGATTATTCTGATATTAGGCCAAAGGGAGCATTGCTAGTTACATCTGGCGGTAAAGCTCCTGGGCCTCAACCATTAAAAGAGTGTTTATTAAAAATTAAAGGAATATTAGATGCAAAACAAGATAGTGCAAAACTTACAACGCTTGAAGTCCACGATATTATCTGCCACATTGCGGATGCTGTCTTGGCGGGAGGAATCAGAAGAGCAGCTCTTATATCGCTATTTAGCGCGAAAGATGATGAAATGGTTTCCTGTAAATCAGGACAATGGTGGGAAACAAATCCGCAACGAGGAAGAGCAAATAACTCAGCAGTCTTAGTAAGACACAAGATAACTAAAGAGTTTTTCTTAGACTTATGGAAACGTATTGAGTTGTCAGGCAGCGGTGAGCCTGGTGTTTATTTTAATAACGACAAAGACTGGGGCACAAACCCTTGTTGTGAAATAGCATTAAGACCGTTTCAGTTTTGTAACTTATGCGAAGTAAATGTATCAAACGTTGAAGATCAAGATGATCTAAACGCTAGAGTAAAAGCAGCTTCGTTTATAGGTACGTTACAAGCTGGATATACAGAGTTTCATTACCTTAGAGAAATATGGCAAGAGACTACTGAACGTGATGCTTTAATCGGTGTATCAATGACTGGTATAGCGTCAAACAAAGTTTTAAATTTAGATATGAATAAAGCCGCAGATGTTGTTAAGCGTGAAAATACTAGAGTTGCAAAGCTTATTGGTATCAACAGAGCAGCAAGAACAACATGTGTTAAACCTGCAGGGACAACGTCTCTCGTACTTGGTACGTCATCAGGTATTCACGCGTGGCATAATGATTATTATGTACGTAGACTTCGTGTAGGAAAGAACGAAGCTATATACACATATCTAAAACAAAACCACCCTGAACTTGTTCAAGATGAATACTTCAGGCCACACGATACTGCAGTAATAGAAATACCGCAGTCATCACCAGAAGGTTCTATATTAAGAACTGAATCTGCATTTGACTTGTTAGAACGTGTTAAGCTTGTAGCAGAAAACTGGGTTAAAGCTGGTCATAGATCTGGCAGTAACACACATAACGTTTCAGCTACAATAAGTTTAAAACAAGAAGACTGGGATAAAGCAGGTGAGTGGATGTGGAAAAACAGAGAATACTATAATGGTTTATCTGTATTACCGTATGATGGTGGAACATACACACAAGCTCCGTTTGAAGATATTAAAAAATCGGAGTTTAATAAGTTAGTTAAATCTTTACATGATGTTGATATAACAAAAGTGCAAGAAGCAACTGACCAAACAGATCTATCAGGTGAATTAGCTTGTGCTGGTGGATCTTGTGAAGTAACAAGCTTATAACTAAAACAATTATTATGAAAAATGTTTTTATGAGTTTTGCTTTAGCTGTATTATGTACAGTAAGTGTTAAAGCTCAAGATCAAGGTGACTGGTACATTGGTACTGGTGATATTGCTAACACCGCTTGGACAGAGTGGTCTGTAACACCAACAGTTGGTTATGGATTTACTGATAACCTTATGGTTGGAGTAAATATATCTCAAGCAGACTCTACTGTAGAAAGAGTATTAGATGTATATGTTAGATATTTTTGGAACGGACTTTTTGGTTACGTATCTGCTCCTAACTTAGATACAGATTTATTAACAATTGGTGTTGGTAAAATGTTTTCATTTCATAGAGGCGTATATGTTGATCCAAAATTAGTTTATGATACAAACATGAAAACAACTAACTTAATGTTAGGTGTTGGATTAAAATTTTAGTCTTATAATTCTAAAATAAAAAAGGGAGCTTAACGGCTCCCTTTTTTTATATAATACGTGCTAATTCTTTATCTTTTATTTTTATGTAACAACATATTTTATTTTTCCATTTTTTTCGTAATATTTTAAACATCAGAAAGATCTTTATAATCTTCTAACGTTTTTAAATAAACATAAGTTTGTTCAACTATGTCTGCAGCTCCGTCTGCCACTGAAGGCGTAAACGTTCCACTTATAGTATATATAGCTTCATCTGGATTTGCAGCGTAAGAACTATCGTCTTTATAAACTCTAGCTGAGTAATCAGCATATAAAGTCTTGCTCCAAGTTACAGAACCATCTTCAGCTTCTGTAGATGAATCTACAACTCTGTGATGTGCTTGCATAACTCTTAAGTACGCATCAGATATAGTTAAACCTTTGTATGTTAAACTTCCTGTTAATGCCATGTTATATAATTTTATATTTAGTTTTACCTTGATGTTTATATGCTTTTAAACATCTATTTCTATTCTCACTCTCACTCACGTAACTTACGTGCACCCAATCAGGATTATCATCATCACCAAACTCCCATATCATTTGATCGAAGTCTAAATGTTTTTTGATAAACCTATACATTTCAGCGTTTGTCAAATGACCGTATGTGTCATCAATATCAATTGCTTGACCATGACAATGCTGTGATTTTACAGAACCACCTATAGCTTTGTTAAGCTCAGGTGATCTGAAAAAACTATTAATCTTTATAGGACCATTAGCGTATTCACGAAGTGGTTCAAATACTTCTTCAGCTAATTTAACCATATTATTTAACTGTTGTTTGTTTGGTTTGTTTTTAATACCAAGGCGTAGTGCAGTTCTGCTATACACACCCTCTTTATTACTAATGTGTTTGCTAATCATATTACCATTTTATTTCTATTGCAGCACTTATAAATGCTTTACCACCAANACTATCACTATCACCTTTAGCCATAATCATTATGTGACTACCAGCAGGTATTGCTGTGTTATCTAAATCTGCTGTTGCTACTGTTACTGTTTTCACTTTATTATTATTATCATTAGAAGCTACTACAACTTCTTCATATACTGTTCTTGGGTGATCTACTTGATCTGTACCAGCTTCTGATGGTCTATATTCTACAACAGCTATAGTAACATTACCAGCATTATTACAAGTTAACTGCATATTGATAGCATTAACACTACAAGCAACTGGTACGTGAAAAGCTGCTGCTCTAAATAAGTTTGATTGATTAACTTCTGTGCTACTACTTATTGTTGCGCTACCATAATCTAAAGCCATTTCAAATGGTGATTTAGTATCTTCTAAATCTTCAGCAAATTGATAATTAGCAGCTAACGTACAAAAACCCTTTAAGTTTATAAACTGTGCATATATACCAGACGATGCGGAAGAACTTGCGCTTGCTAAGTTAATAGGTTTAGCTACTTCAACTGTAACAGCGCTACCATCTAAAGTTATGTATTCAGTTGTACCACCACTCCCATTGTCACATATAAGTTTAATATCTTTATCATCTCCACCTTGTACTATTTTTAAATCACCACTTGCACTATTATTTCTTACATAAGAGTCTGAACCATCGTGAAATATATCTAAGTCATCACCAGCACCAAACATAAGTCTACTATTATCTGGAAACTTAGTTCTAGGATTACCATCACTATTAGCGCTACCGTCTAAGAAAAAGTATGTTTCAAAACCACCCGAACCATCATCTGCTCTAAATATTAAATCTTTATCAGCGACTTTTTGTGATATATACAAATCACCACCACTAACGTTATCAATTACACTATCAGTTCCGTTGTGATATATTTGTAAATCAGAATCTGTACCAAAATTAGCTTTTATATTATCAAAGAAAACTACACCGTTTGGCGAATTTACAGTTAACCTTTCATGACTTCCGTCTAATCTTAAGTATTCTATAGTTCCACCGCTACCATTATCGCTTTTAAATATAATGTCTTTATCGTCAGTAGTGTTTTGTATATATAAATCACCAGTACCTTGCTGTATTATATAGCTGTTACTTCCGTCGTGAACTAATTTTAAATCAGCAGCGCTACCTATTTTTAAACTAATGCTATCAGTTAATAAAACGTCTTTGCTAAATATATTTGTAGCACTACTTCCATCTAACTGAAAATAAGTTGTTACGCCACCTGATCCATCATCAGTTTGAAAAGTAATATCTTTATCGTCTGCTAAATTTCTTATTATTAAATCACCAGTGCTATTAGTTATTTTACTATCAGTACCGTCGTGCTTTATTTGTAAATCATCAGCAGAGCCAAAAGTTAAATTTGAATTATCTGGAAATTGAGTATACAAAGTTCCGCTATTTGCTGAACTACCATCTAATTTAAAATATGTAGTTAAACCACCTGATCCATCGTCACCTTGAAATATAATATCTTTATCATCATTAGCTTGCCTTATATATAAGTTACCTGTTCCATTGCTAGTTATGTAACTATCAAAACCATCGTGAATAATTCTTAAATCTAAACCAGCGCCAAAATTCATTTGAACATCATCTGGTATTTTTATTTGTGGTGAACTAAAACCACCATCTAGTCTTAAATACTCTGCATTACCACCGCTACCATCGTCACATCTAAATATTATATCTCCATCATCAGTTTGACAGCGTATATCTAAGTTACCAGTATTATTTAATAAATAAGTATTACTACCATCGTGATAAAACTCAGCGTCAGGACCACTACCTAGTTTAAGTTTTACGTTATCAAAAAACCTCATTTCACGACTTACACCTATTATTGCCGCGCCACCATCTAATCTAAAGTACTCTGCATTACCACCTGAACCATCATCACAGAAAAACGATATATCGCTATCATCTGCTTTTTGATAAAAATATAAATGACCAGTAATATTTTCAACTAAAGTATTAGAACCATCGTGTTTTATTTGAAAATCACCACCAGTACCAACATCTAAACCTATATTGTCTAAAATTGTTATATCATTAGTACCTATAATCATTTTATTAGCACCACCAACTTGAAAGTTAGTTTGTGAAGATCCTATTACTAATACGCCTGTACCTGTTTCATCTATATAACTATTGCTACCGTCATGATATATTTGTAAATCACCACTTGAATCACTACCAAACTTTGCTTTTACATTATCTATATGATGACTATCTTTGAAAAAGTTTACATCAGTACCACCACCATCTATAGACATATAAGTAGCTAAACCACCACTTCCATTATCTGATTGAAATATTATGTCACCGTCGTCAGTACCTTGTCTTATGTATAAATCTCCAGTACCAGTGTGATCTATATATGAATTGCTACTATCGTGATAAATCATTGTATCACCACCAGAGCCAAATTTTAAATTAACGTTATCACTAAATCTAGCTTCTTGACTAAATAATGTTCTTGTGTTACCACCGTCTAATGTTAAATAAGTAGTTGTTCCGCCTGATCCATTGTCTGTTTTAAATATTATGTCGCTGTCATCAGAAGTGTTTTGTATAATTAAATTACCATTTAAGTTTTTAATTTCTGAGTTTGTGCCACTATGATGAATAGCTAAGTCATTGCCACTACCAATTTTTAATTTTACATTATCTCTTAACTTTAAAGAGTTATCACTTTCATCCCACTGCAAGTACATGTCACTTGTAGCACCATAAAATATAACGTCATGACCCGTATCGTCTACACCAACTTGAACTGGTTTTGAAAATATATTTGTTTCAGTACCACCATCTAATCTAAAATATTCTGTTGTTCCGCCTGANCCATCATCACTTTGAAATATTATATCACCATCGTCAACGTTTTGTTGTATATATAAATCACCTGTAGCATTTCTAATAACAGAATCAGATCCGTTGTGCAATAACTGCATATCCTGTCCTGTACCAAGATTAAAGTTAACACTGTCCTCTACTATAACTGGATATGGAAATCTATTAAAACCTACGCTACCATCTAAATAAAAATAAGTAGCTACACCACCAGAACCGTCATCTGACTGAAAAATAATATCCTTGTCGTCAGCTCTATTTTTTATTGTTAAATCACCAGTGTTGTTAGCTATTTCACTGTTAGTTCCGTCATGAGCTAAAGTTAAATCACTAACGTTACCTAGCTGTAATTCAACGCTGTCACTTAAACGTAAGTTTTTACTTACCCTTATTCTTTCGGTACCACCATCTAATCTAAAGTATTCTGTAAAACTACCAGTTCCGTCGTCACAACGAAACAATATATCTTTATCATCAGTAGTTTGTTGTATTATTAAGTCACCAGTACCACCGTGACTAATAAAACTATTACTACTATCGTGGTATATTTGTAAATCATTACCAGTACCAAGCTTTATTTTAGCATTGTCTGCAAACTTCAAGCTATCATCACTAACATCAACTTGTATATAATTACCACCACCATTTAACATTGTGTCAACGCTAAATAAAACGTTTGTAGCACTACCATCTAATCTTATGTAATCAGTAATACCACCACTACCATCGTCAGTTTGTAATACTACATCTTGATCATCAGCGTAATTTCTAATGCGTAATTCACCAGTAGAGTTTTGCAAAGAAGTATTAGAGCCATCATGATCTATTGTAAAATCACCACCAGTACCAACCGCAAAAAAAGCGTTGTCTAAATGTCTAGTGTGTTTAGTAAAAACTGTTCTTTCATCACCACCGTCTATTCTCATGTATTCTACTACACCTCCTGAGCCATCATCGCAGAAAAACTGTATATCACTGTCGTCTGCACCTTGTATAATTCTAAAGTTACCAGTAAAATTCTGTAAATTACCTTCACCACCAGAGTGGTATAAAGTAGCATCAGTATCTGTACCTAACTGTAAAGCAACAGAATCAAAAAGCAATATAGGTTTGCTATAAAATGTTTTTTCAGAACTACCATCTACTCTGAAATACTCTGTAGTACCTCCGCTACCATCATCGCCTCTAAATATTATATCACTATCGTTATGGTCTTGTTGTATAGTTAAATTACCTGTAGCATTCTGTATAACGCTTCCTGTACCTGTATGATATATTTTTAAATCATTACCAGTACCAAACCTTGCTTCTACACTATCTTGAAATCTAGCGTGTTTATAAAATCTATTAAAACCAACAGATCCGTCTAAAACAAAATAAGAAGTAACACCACCGCTTCCATCATCACACTTAAATATTATATCAGCGTCATCTGTAGCTTGTTCAATAATTAAATTACCTGTTTTACTATCAAATTGTTTTATATAGCTATTACTACCGTCATGGTGTATTTGTAAATCAGCTGAATCGCCAAATTTTAACTTGTTAGTATCAGTTAAAGTAATACCATGACTAAAATCAAATTCATCGTTAGTTGCATCCCACAGAATAGTGGCATCGTTTGAAGAATCTACAGCATCTTGTATTGTAATACCAGCACCGTCTGCCGTAGATGAAGAATCACCGGTGCTATAGTTTATTGTTATGTTTTTATCTTCTACGTTTAAGTTCGTAGTATCTATTGTTGTTGTTGTACCACTTACAGTTAAATTACCTGTTATTATGGCGTTACCAGAAACGTGAAGCTTTTCAGTTGGGCTGTTAATGCCTATACCAACATTCCCACTGTGCAGTACCGTAAAGTTTTCAGTTAAACTTGATCCAGTTTTTACTCTAAAATTAGACGGAGCTTCTATACTTAATGTACTACTACTTGCGAGCTTAACAGATGTAGAGCCAGTATCTTGAATTATTAAAGATCCAGCTGTTGTTTGCAGTTTTATATTACCAACAACATCAAGCTTTTGACTCGGGCTTGAAGTGCCTATACCAAATTTTCCTGCGCTTTCATCAAAATAAAAACCTGTTGTAGTATTATTTCCAAATAAATGAAAATCTCTTGATTTAGTATCTAAGTTGTTTATATTATTATAAGCTCCAAAAGTTATAAAACCATCAGTATCATGATCAAAACCTATGTGCATCCTAGGCCCACCACTATCAGTACCATCTATTTCTATAGCAAAATTATCACCTACAGAAAATATATGGCCTTTAGTAAATATATTACCAACAACTTCTAAAGGGTATGAAGGACTATCGGTACCTATACCAACGTTCTGACGAAAGCTGGCATCATAATCAAATATGTGCTTACCAATATACCTTATCATTTTAGTCTTGTTTTATGTGAACGTCAACTGAGCCAGCTGAAAGAGTAATAAACAGTGCATAACCACTGCTAGTATTGTTAAACTGAAGATTATCAGTTAGTACTAAAGAAGTACCTAAAGGTATAGATGTACCTTTTATGAAGTAATATGTATTTAGAGAAGCGTCTTGTATAAATAAATCAACAGTTGCTGCGGTAGAAGCATGTACACTACTTAATAATATAGAAGTTATATTATTATAGTTACTGCCTCTGCTTAATAATTCTACCGCAGACGTGCCTGTTACATTTTTATAGCTAGACATTTTTAGCTAAATACTTGATACTCTACAGTCATATCAGTAGCTACACTTGGTTTTATAGTAATGTCATCATCTACATCCCAAGGAAACCACATCCAATCACCACCATATAATCTACCTATTTCTTCAGTAGGTAAAGTACCATCGTCGTAAGTACCACTACCAACAGCATTACCTATATGAATATTAAAATATTCAGTGTGATCTGTTGAAGGGTTGTTTATATATACATACGCGTGTGTTGTTGATACACTACCTGTAGTAATTAAATCTACGTGATCAGTACTTGATAATACTTTTGTTACTGAGGTCATTGTTGTTAATCCAGTAGTAGTACCTGCTTTATATAATTCAGTTTGATTAGATACAGATACAGTGCTATCAGCAATATCGCTTGATAATGTTATGTTAGCTGTTGTTGTTGCCATATTTATTTATTTTATGCGTTAGTTAAAAAATCAGTATCTTCGTGGAATAAAGCGTATTCTACAGGTATATCACCAGTTGAAGAAGTCCAGTTTGTAGCTGCTACTTCTATATTAGCGCTAGTATCTGTTTGGCTCCAAGGAATAAACATCCAGTCACCGCCATAAAGTTTTCCTATTGTTTGAGCGTTTATAGTTATTGTAACATATAAAGAAGGATCAGTAGCTTTGTTTATAACATAAACTTTAGCTGCTAAATCATTACCTTCAGCGTTTGACGCTAATAAAACTTTATTTGTAGCTGATCTTAAATGTACTCTATTTAATCCAGTTGTCTGATCTAAATCAGTTGTTGTACCTGCTTTTGTGCAAGTAGTTGTTTTAGAGACATTAACTGGATCACCAGCAATGTCTGCACTCGTTAATGTAATCGTTGCTGTTGTTGCCATATTTATTTATTGTTTATATATTTATTATTAATCTGTAAATAACATATACTCTAAAGTGTGACTTGCACTTGAGCTAGGTGTTATTTTAAAATCTGCATTATCACCAGTTGTATCAGCTGACCAAGGTATCAAAGCCCAGTCACCAGCGTATAATCTACCAACTTCTACATCATGTATAGATATTAAAAAGTATAGTGAAGCTGTAGTCTCTGTATTTTTTAAATATACTTTATGAGCTTTATCATCTGTAAAACTAGAAGCTGAAAATAAAGTGTATTGACTAGCACTTGTAGTCTTTTTTCTACTTAATCCTTCTGCTGTAGTTAAACCAGTTGAGGTACCAGCTGATGTTAATGTAGCTGTAGTAGACAAAGCTAATTCATCTGATAATAAATCAGTACTATTTAAAGTTATTGTTGCCGTTGTTGTAGCCATATTTTATTATTTTTTTTTAATTATTTTTCTCCACATTTTTTACTTGGATTACCAACCTGTCTCCAGTCTTGTTTAACCCATGTTTTTAAACTACCACCACTACTAGTGCCAGTAACATTACTTTTACTAGAGCGTTTGTACTTACCAGCTTTACCAGCTTTTCTTTTAGCACGTATAACAGCCTGTCTTTCAGACTGACTCATACTAGCTATTTTAGCTTTAGGTAGACATACTTTTGTTGTACCTCCACCTTTTGCCTTAGTACGTTTTACCTTTTTAAAAGGATTACTTTTTTGTACGTACATTATTTTTTCTTATGACCCATTTTAGCTGGAGATTTATGCCCCATTTTTACAGCAGATTTTTTCATTTTCATTTTCATAGCTGAAGCTTTTTTCATAGTAGCCATAGATTTTTTTAACATAGCCATAGACTTTTTTAATTTCATAGCAGACTCTTTTTTTAATTTCATTGCAGCTTTTTTCATTTTTGCAGCAGAGCCTTCAGATTTTTTAATAGCAGCTAATAAACCTGGATTTAATTTTTTCTTTTGAGCAGCAGTAACTTTCATAGGTGCTTTTTTCATTTTAGCGGCTGATTTTTTAAGATCTCCAGCTCCTTTACCATCTGCAGCGAAAGCAGGAACTTTTTTACCGTTAACAGTTGTCATAGGCATTTTCTTTTTAGCCATTGATTTTTTTTTCATTTTAAATTTTGTTTTTTATATGGTTGTACATTGATTTTCCTAATTTTTTACCCATGTCACTATCACTTTTGTAATGTGCATGCGCGACGTTTCTACTGTCAGATATGTTGTTAGCAGTTTTCATAAACGCTGATTTAGCTTTAGGATATTTATCACCTAGCACTAAACCAATTAACACGCCTTGTGTAGAGTGTCCTGAAGGATATGAAGGTGTCTTCATTGAAGCCATTTCAATATCTTTCATTTTAATATTCATTTTTTTAGCCAATACTTTTGGTCTTGGTCTATTAAAATGTTTTTTTAGTTTTAATATAACAGGTGCAGATTTTTCTATTAATTTTTTAGCTACACTATTGTCATAGTCTTCTATACCTTCTCTATCAGCTGTTTTTTTAAACGCTGATTCTTGATCATCAAACTCTTTTACAAAAGTTTTTCTTATAGGTATTTTTTTTAATGCTTTAATCTCTTGCATAGTGTCAAAAGTATTATCACCTGGCGGTTTCATTTTTTTAAAACTACTTATATCAAAATCTTTAAACATTTTTTCTATTTTTTTTTAACTGTTTTTTAGCAGCCTTAGCCATTGCAGCTTGTTTTGGTTTACCGCCAAATCTAGATCTTTGCTCTACAACAGTTAATATTTGTATTTTACGAGCGTATGGCTTGTTAATACGTTTTACTTTTGCTATTGTTTTTCTAGCGTCTTCTACTGTAGCGTACTTAATACTAACAGTATCTTTAGGGTTTTCATCAGTATACAAACGTCTACTACTACCTTTTGGTTTTTTACCAGTACCTACAACTGGATCTTTACGTTTTTTAGCAGGTGAAGGTCTATTAGTCTGCATATTAATAAACCAATTAGCTAGTTGTTTATCTCTAGCAGTAGCATCTCTCCTAGCTTTTAATCTTCTAGCTTTATTAATAGTAACATCACCACCGTATATCTTTGATATACGAGCTTTTAAAACACCTCTATATGCCTTACTCATCTTTCTTTTTACCTAAACGTTTTCTAACTATATTCATAGTTGTTTTCATTTTACGAGCATAGCTAGGGTTTTTACCTCTATTAAAAACAACTTGTTGATTTAAACTACTAATAATTCTTGACAAGTTACCTTTACGAGACTTTATCATCCAACTTGCTAAAGCTGATGGTGATAAACTTTTAAATTTACCTTTAGCGTCTGGCGCGTCTGAGTGTTTAAAATCACCCATGCGCTTTTTAAACGGATTATTACTTTGCGTATACATTTAACACTTACCTTGTCTCTGCGTTTTAGCAGCCCACATATTCGCGTATGCAGATGGATATACTTTAAATTTTCTTTTTGCAGCTGCTTTACAACTAGCGCTAAGCTTAGCTAGAGCAGGTGACTTTTTTAATTTTAATGCTGATGATTTACTCTTCATAATATTCTCTATTTGTTTTGATTGTTTAGCATGTACTTTGCTAGATTTTTTTAAGTTTTTAGCTATATTTTTTAACGTTGCTTTACTCATGACTTTTTTCTTATATATTCTAAAATTATATCTATTTTCTTTTTTATCTCTTCCATGTTAGCAGCGTTCTTTTCATGGTGTTTTGAAAATGTATTTTTAACTTCGTGTATACTAAAAAAGAAAAACTTATACAAAGCGTATAAAGCACCTAACAAAAGTACTAAAGATAAACCATAACTTTCTATTAATCCTAAAATATCTTCCATTGTTTTTACTTTTTACAACCTTCTAATTTAGCTAAATCTTTTTCAAGCTCTACTATACGATCTTCGTTTTCATTAATAATTTTTATTTTCTTTTCAAGTCTGCTCTCTAATATCTTTATATCTTCTCCTAACTGTGCTATTTGGCTATAAGCCATACCCATACTAAAGATAATACCCATTATCCAAATTATATTTCCTATACTTATTGTCATGTCTTTCATACCTAACATCTCCAACGTCTACGCGCAGCTAAACCTCTTTCGCTTTTCCAGCTTCTTGATCTAGCACAAAATGATTTACGTCTTGCTGCATCTTTTTTTGATGGGTTTTTACCAGTAACTGCGGTTTTTAATTTACTACCAGGATTTTTACGTTTATATTCTCTAACACCTTTTTCAGTCATACCTCCACCTGCAGCACCGCCTCTAGCGCTTTTATCTTTAGCAACTTTATTAAAGTTTTTGCCTTTACCTATAGTTCTACGTGGTTCTGCTTTTTTTAAAGGCGCACCAGTATTTCTACGTCTACCACAGCTAGTTTTTTTAAGCGGATTACCGCTTTGCACGTAACCTATAGTAGCTTCAAACATATTGTTTTGTCTTTCTGATCCTGGCATAGTTTTATTTATCAAATTTTGCAAACTTATATATAGTAAAAAGTATTGCAAGCACAAGAGAAGTGAAAGTTAATATTTCATTTACTTGTGCCATACTCAAACCTATAGCGCTAAAGTTTGCGACACCAACCTGTAGTGTGTCTTTTATTTCCCCCATTTTTAATAGTTTATATAGTTTATAATATTACTTGTTTTTCACTTTTTTTAATTACCTTATATCTCTACTTGTATTTCTTCTTCTGCTGTTTAAACTTCTATTATTATCTCTTACGTTTCACAATTTTCTTAATTTCTTTTTAGAAGTTCCTATTTTTGGTAGTTTTTTATTATTATCTTTTATGCTTTTTCTAACTTGTTCTTTTTCATTTTCTTCCATACCTAAGTTCCACTCAGACCAACCTGCAGCTAAAAATATTCTTTGCCACCAAGTGTTTTTATCGTTAAAAGCTTCTCTTGTGTTTGTTATTAAGTAGTGCATCCTTGCTAGTGGTAAGTTAGTTGTACCTTCTACAATGTTAAAAATAGCTTCATACATAGGGTTGTTAATATCAAACTTACTCATTGAGTCTATTTTTTTCTTTTCATCCATTAATATTCTTTCACCTCTAGTAATTTTTCTTTTTTTAATATCAGTAGGTACAGATATTTTCCAAAGTTCATCAGCTATAATAGGATTTCTCCAGTTATTTTCTAGTTTCTTTTTATATTTAATTGACAAGTTTTTAATAGTAGATATTAAAGCACCACCAACACCCATACCTCTTAATAAACTATCAGATATACCATTTAAAACATATTCTCTTCTTTCATTAAACATCTTTTCATCTCTTTCATCATCACTAAACATTAAAGCAAATAAACCCGACTGTAAAGTGTAGAATATTAAGTTTTGCATAGCACCATAATATAGTATTCTAGATATATTAGCAGTATCACTTTGTACTTGAGTAGCATAACCTTTAGATTTTCTTCTATTAACTAAATCAAGTATTGATTTTTTTATTATTCTAGCATACTGCGATGGTGTGTTTTGAAAAGCTAAAACAACTCTACCTAAAACAGATGCTTGTTGTTGAGATAACATGTATGGTCTAGCAGACTGCTGTGTTTCTTCTGCAATATCTTGAAAATCAATAAAAGCTTTTGAATCAGCGTCTTGTTGACTTAAACCTTGTTTTAAATAAGTTTTAACTCTATTTCTGTAAAAACTAGCACCACCTAAAGCTATAGCGTTACTATCAGCTATTTGTGTAGGTGTAAAACCTTTTTGTAATAGTAGTTGTATTAGCGCTCTAGCAGGGTTTTTTGATTTACCAATAGTTTGAACTAACTCGTTTGTATTTAAATCAAAACCTGCACCAGCTCTTCTTTGCTTTAAATAAGGTGAATTAAATAAAGTTATATAATCTGACCAAAATTGTTTTTGATTAGCAAAAGCTTTAGCTGCAGCAAATATATTGTTGTCAGCAAAATTTATAAAGTTAACAACTGATAACTGCTGTAACACAGCTGATCTAACATTAATAAACATCGTAGCACCAATAGATCCGTTTAAATAATCTAAAAATCCATTTACTATTCTGTTATCACTAGCTTTTCTGTTTGTACCATTTTCAACTCTATAAAGCATATCTTGTAAAGCTTCAACAAAATTATCACCGTATATAGCTCTAATTTTATTTAAATTATCTTTTGTAAATATTGCTTCAATATTTTCATTAAATTGAGTAAAGTATTTTTTTCTACCAACTCTACCAGTAGCATCAGCTAAATCTGTTCTTATATCACCAGTAATCCAATGCTCACCAGGCTCTATATAACCTTCTTGTATTCTAGATATTTTACCTATTGTATCTGCAAAGCTTTTTAACTTATCATTTGAGTTTATTAAATCTACAAGTTCTTTTTGTTCAGTAGTGTCTAAGCCTGGTATTTTAAAACCAAACTTGTCCCATAAATAAACTCTTACAGCGTCACTATAACTAAAGTCACCAGTTGGAACTTCTTTAGTTAAAAGATCTCTTATATTTTTATTTTGTTTAATTAAATTTTTATAATCAGTACTTATTACTTGTTTAGCCGTATTTAACTGTCTATAACTTTTAATTAAAGGTTTTAATATGTTTTCTTCAAAAAACGCTCTATGTCTATTACCAGCTTCACCTTTACCCATAAAACTATAAAGTAAACCAGCTAAATCCTCGTGTGATGGTGGTATAAAAAACTTATAACGACCTAAACCTTTACCTCTTCTTTTAGCTGCAGCATCTGAAAAACGTTTGTCAGCTTTTATACCTTTTGTTTCTTCTAGTATTTTATTAAACTCATCACTTATTTTAGCACTTTTACTAAGTTTAGCTTGAACAACTTTTGATTTAACGTCTAATTGTTCTAATACATTTTTAACAGCTTCAACGTTTTGTAACGCATCATCAGCGAAGTACATGTCATTATAACCTTGTGAAAACTTTTCAAGCATCCACCGTGCTTTTGCTTCTCCAGTACTATCACCTAAACCAGTTATATTTTCTAAAGGTATATTTATTCCTTTTGAATTTAACCAAGCGTGTATTGCTTCAGCACTTTGCGGCGGTCTAGCTGTTAATACGTAAACATTATCTGTTCCAAACTTATTTATTTGATTACGCATTTTTTGTAATAATGGACCTTCAACACCACCTCTTACTTGAATAAAATCATCAAAATTAAATTTATAACCTTGATTTTTAAGTTGATCACCTAACGTAGGCCACTCTTCAGAAGATACTTTTATAACTTTGTCACCTTTAGTAGCTGTAATAAAGTTTTCACCTTTTATTATTAAAGTTTCGTCAAAGTCAAAAGTTGACATACCTCTTTTTGATTTACTAGCTTTAACTAAAGATCTTTGTTTAATTTTACTATCAGCACTAATAACTCTATTATCACTTACACCGTAAACTTTATCTTTGTCTTTAAAATCAAATTTATCAACAACTTTTTTTACTTTTTCATTGTGCATCCTGTCTGCGCCAGTAGATTTTAATTTTTGCTTACTTAATTCTTTATCTACTTCTTTAGGTATTAAATTAACTCTAGAGTTTTTATATATAGTTTTTAACTTTTCTATATCTTTAACATTATCTATGTAATCAACAGTATGTAAATATAAGTCGTTTATAGTTGTTTCGTGATCTAAAGTAGTTTTACTAGTTGGTAAATTTTCAATATACATACCTGCTTTAGACATTTTTCTAAAAACACCTACTTGATCTACTGATAATAGTTTTATTATAGATTTTTGTTCTAATTTACTTAAAGTAGTGTCTTCTAGTATATCTATAATATAATCTATAGCAGCTTGAGACTCTGAATCAATTGTGTTAATAAAGCTTTTAAAATCTTTTTTAATATCAGTAACTTTTGTATATGTGTTTATCTCATTACCGTTATAAGCTATTTTAGTATAGTTTATTGTTTCATTATCTTTAACAAAAGTGCCTTCTAATTTTTTAACTTCAAAACCAGTTATTTTATATTCTTCAGCTAAAGGTTTTATTATAGTTTCAAAAACTTGACTGTTTCTAGTTATACCACTTGCCTTAGAAGTTCTTATAGATTTACTTTCATTTTTTAAAAAACTTATTAATATATTAGCTCTATCTTGTTGATCTGCTTTTTTAATTCTATCTCTTAATCTATTTATTGTAGCATTATAACCGTATTTTCTTATATCTTTTACATATATTTTTTTAGTGTTTTCTAAAATATTTTTTATGTAGTTTTTATCAACTATACCTTCTTTTACAATTTTAGATAAAAAAGCTTTATCTGCTTCATTTGTTATTGTATCTTTAATAGCTATAAAAGCTTTTTCTAAAGCAGCTAGTGGATCTGTATCAAAATCACGTAAAGCTGTTTCTATAAACTGCAATTGATTTCCAAAAGCAATATCATTTTTATTTAATTTTAAAATAGCTTTTTCTAAATCGTTTTTAACTATTCTTTTAGAACTTCTAGATAATTTTAAATTAACAGGTCTATCTATTACATCTGATAATACTTGTAAATCATTTTCTGGTATGTTTACATTTTTTAAATCAGCTATTTGTTGTCTTTTTTGTATAACAGCATCTTCTTGTGCAACTTGCATTGTAGCATCAAAGTTTAAAGCGCCAGCTAAATATTTTGATAAACCATCTTTTCTAGTACCTTTTAAACCAGATCTTTTACCTGTTTTTGGATTTATAGCTGGTTGATCAAAAAACTTTATAAACTGTTCTTCTGTAGGCATTACTTTTTTGTAAAGATTTACAGACTGACCTTTATCTATAACATTTAAAGCTTGCTTTGGTAAAAGTTTTTTGTTTACAGCGTCTTGTACTTCTTGCTTGCTAGTAAGTTTTTTATCAAACTTTGTAAAAACTCTATCAGCATCAGCAACTTCTCTTTCTAGTTGAACTAAATCAGCTGTAAATATTGCGTCAACTATAGCTTCTCTAAACTGTTTTAAGTTTGATATATAATTACCTGCACCTAAAAAATTCTTTACTGTTTTAAACAAATAAGTATTAGCTTCATTTTGTAAACTTCTTTGTATATTTCTAGCAGTATCACCTGTATCGTATGCTCTTATCAAAGCTTTACGCGCAGATTCTAATATAGAATTATAAAAATCACTATCTTTTTGTATACCTAATTTTCTTCTAAGTTTAGAAAATATAGGTTTAGTATTTTGCTCTTGTTGTCTTTCATCAAACAAGTCTTGATCAACCATACTAGTGTCTTCAATTTGCATTTGAATATCACCTTCTTGAGTTGTAGCGCCAACATCTACGCTAGTTTCTCTTCTTGCTCTTTCACCTTCAATAGCTAAACTTTTTCTACCTTCTAACTGACTAAAACCAACGTTAGCCATAACAAACTCACCAAGAGTTATAGGTTCACCGCTTTCTGTTTTTCTTTCAGCTTGCGGGTTATAATTTAATAATCTATCAGAAACTTCATCTATAGTTTTTTGTGTAAGCTCTGGTGATAGATTTAAGCTTCTTATATAATTGTTTATTGCACCACCTTTTTCTATAACTGATTTATATACAGGATTAAAGTTTTTAGGACTTAAAAACTCTTCTTTTGTTGTAACGTTTTCAGCCATTTTGTTTATATCATCAACAAGTTTACTTCTTGACTCAACACCTTCTTCAAAAAACGCAGTACCTTCAGTAGCTCTTTTTAAACCAGTACTTAACGCACCTTTATGTATACTTCTGTTATAATCTTTTAAAAAGTTATAAGTACTTCTAGCATTGTTAAAATCTACATTAGAATAACCTAAACTAGCAAATAATCTTCTAATAAAATCTTGTATTTTTGTAAATAAAGTTTCGTTAAATTTTATATCACCAGTTTCTATAGCATCAGAAAATATAGTAAAATACTCGTCAGGATTATCTAACATGTATTGTTTACTGTAAGCGTCGTTTATTCTTTTTTCTATAACTGCTTCAGCTTCTGGTCCTATTATTTTTAAAAATTCATCTATAGTTTTTTGACTAATATCTGTTTTACTAGCTTTTATAATACCATGCAAAAGCTCGTGATTACCAGTATTATACCCTTCAATACCTTTTGTTTGTGCAACTTCTTTATTTATTATTATTTCGTCATTTATAACAAAACCATTAGCACCCCTGTATTTTTCACCATACTTCTCAATAATCTCATCGTTTGTTAAATTATCAATAAACTTTAAACCATATAAATTACTATGTTTTTTAGCAAAAGACATGCTAGCTTCAAACACTTCATCAGCTTCTGCTTTTTTTACTTCAGCTACAACATCTTCATCACCAGATAACTTAGCTTGTTCTCTAGCTATTTCTTGTTTTTGTTCAGCTTTTTTACCAACACCTGTAAAATCATTTTTTATTTGTATATCAGCAGTAGCAATATCTATTGGGTCAGCTTCATCAACAAACTTTTTCATTTGTTGATATGTTACTTTTTCTTTGTTAAGCACGTATTCAGCTGGTTTTGCGGTTAAAAGCGAATAACCTACAGTAGCAGGTGCTGTAACTGTACCTGTTATAGCTTCAAAACCTATTTCAGCAGGATCCATTTCTTGATCAGCGGCTAATCTACCAACAACTTCACCTGTAGCACCACCAGCAGCTTCAACAGCAGTACCAGCAACACCACCTGCAAAATAAGCTTTTTTAGCACTTCTAGCGGTACCTACTAAACCTTTAGTAGCTTGCGCTGCTTTACCAGCTAAACCACCAGATAGTGACTCTATAGCGCCTATAGCAACACCTCTACCTAAAGCTCTATTTCTTATTTTACTACCTAAATCACTTTGTAGTAACTCAAGTACATTTTCGTCAGTAAATGGTTTGTTTTGTTTTTTTAACTCTTCTTCAATTAACTCACCTAAAGTTAAAGCTGTTTCCATACCAGTAGCTAAACCACCCATTAAACCGGCAATAGCACCTAAAGGTCCTGCGGTAAGTGCACCTGCTACAGCTGTACCAGCACCTGTAGCTAAAGCTTCTGGTGAATCAAAAGCTGTACCTAGTTGAGTACCTAGTGACTGTACAAAAAGCTCTGGCATTAAACCAGGGTTTTTTCTTACACCTCTAAAAAAAGCTGTCCAAGTTTTACCCTCATCGTTATACTGCTTCATAAATCTTTTCATACGCTCAGATTCAACATATGTTCTAGCCTGTTGTTCTCTAGCTCTTATGAAGTCTTGTACTGTTTCTAAAGTAACGTTAGAGCCTTCTAAAAAAACATCTGAAGCTTCACCTGTAGTGCTAGCAGCGGCTATACCTCTACCTAACCATGTTTGATCAAACCAGTTTACAGAGTTTTCTTTTTCACTCGAACCTATTGGTGGTAAATTATTATTATTTAAAGGTTTTAAAGGCATAATTATATTTTTCTTTCACCTGGTTTCACAAAATCAGGATCAATATTAATAGATCCTTCAGTTTCTTTTTGTTCAGCTTCTCTTTTTGAAGTAAAATCATAATCACCAAAAATATCTTCAACAGTATACAAGCTATCAAAAGCATCGTCTAATATTGTTTGAGCAGTTTGTAGCTCACCATCAACAACAAAAGAGTTTTCACTTTTATCCCACTCAACAACACGTCCATTTGGCATTTTTATTTCACCGCTTTCTTTTGTTATTAAATCTCTTAATCTATCTATTGTTTTGTTTATTACTTTAGAACTTCTAAAACCGTAGCTAAAAGTTTCACCTCTATCCTTTTTTTGATTTTCTTTTGCTGTTTTTAATTTATAAGCTTTATTAGCTCTGTCAAAAATTTTACTTCCTTCACTAGCAGCATACCAATTTGCTAGCAACTGACCACCAACATCTGGTGTTTTTAAAATATAATCAGCTAAAGCGTTATAGTTTTGTTCGTTTAAAAGATCAGTTTTATCAACTTTACCATCACTATTAACATCAAACTTATCAGGTAAATTTGCAGTTAATAACGAAGTGCTTAATACACTTGATAATAAATCATCTTGATATATAGCTTCTCTAAAAGTCTTACCACCAGCATATCTATAATTAGCTAAAGTTCTATAAGCGTCAAGTCTACTTTTACCGTTACCAGCGCTTTTTATTGTATTATATATATTTCTAGCTATATAAGCAGCACCATCACCATCATATTTTGTATATCCACTCGAAGGCATTTTATTCGCTAAATCTAATTGACTTTCAAGATTACTAATAGCTGTGTAATCTTTTGGTGAAACTAACTTTTTAATATCATCTTGATTTTTTTCTATTACTTTACCGTTTATGTTTACTTGATAAACAATTCTACCATCTTTAATTGTTTTTGTAGCTTTTAAACCTTCTTCACCACTATGTAATCTACCAATAGCAGATAAAAATTGAGCATCTTCTGGATTGTCAAGTGCTATGTGCTCTTCATTAGCTACTATATACGATAAGTTAGTTAAAGTTTGATTCATACTTACAACATCATTTTTAAACTTACCAACTTTTGACTTCCACAATAAACGAGCATCATCACCAGCTTTACCCTTAGGTATTGACTTCCACTCGTCTCTAAAACCACTAAGCTGATCTTGAAAGCTTAATATATCAGCGTCAGTATAAGTACCGTTCTCCATACTTTCATATATAGGTTGAAAAGTATTTTTCATTTCTTGATCGTACTTTCCTATATCAGCAAAAAGTTTATCAGCAGTTTCATTTACTTTTTTCATAAAATCACCGTGTGATCTAACTACTTTATCATAAACACCTGATAAGTCAGCTGGTACGTTAGCCATAGCTGCTCTATAAGCTGCGTTTATTAAACCTGTATCTGCTGTTCCAAATAATTTATCTGCCATAATTTTTTATTTTAATCTTGTGCACCTGGTTTAAAATCAAGAAAATCTTTAATGTTTTGTTCAAAACCAGAAAAAGCACCTTGTTCATCTAAACCTGTAAATATGTTACCTAAAGCACTAAGACCAGAACCTTGCATCTGTGCTAAAGACTGCGATGATTGTAATGTGTTTAATCTATCTTGCTGAACCGCAGTATTTAAACCCGCTAATTGACCATAATCAACACCTAATAAAGTAGCTTGTCTTGACATTTCAGCTTGTTGAACACTAGCTTCACCTTGTCTTCTTAACATATCAGCTTTCTGAGCTCCTTGTGCAGACAGCATTTCGTTTTGTCTCATTTGCTCTGCTTTTGCCACAGCCATTTTATTACTTTGTAACTGTAAGTTATTAGCTAAAGTTTGCGCTAAAGCAGATACACCGCTAGCTCCAGAAGCAGCTTGTAATTGCTGCAACACATTAGCTGACTGTTGTTCTAAAGTTCTTTTTTGTTGTTCAAAAGCTTCGTTGTTAACAGTTAAATCTTCAAAAAAGTTTTCTGTATCAGCAAAAGGGTTTACAAACTCAATAGCTTCATATTTAGCTTTTTGAAGTTCTAGTTTTTCTCTTTGCTCTTTTTGCATTTGTATATTTTCTCTAGCAAGCTGTAATTGATCTCTATGAGCTTGCTTTTGAAAAGCCAACTGCTTTTTAGCAGATTGATATTGTAAAAAACCACCTATTAAAGTTCCTATCATTATTCTTTATTTTATTTCGTTATTTTTATAATTACACTTTTTGCACTTTATTTACTGCTAGCGGTAAATCTAGAGTTTAAAGCAAACAGTTCAGACTGATTTTCTTTATCATCATTTTTTAACGTTACTTCAGCGTAATAACCTTTTAAATTACTGTTATTTACTCTTCTGTCTTTTGAAAACATTAAAAAACCACTTATACTACTAATAGATAAATCAGTTTCAACATGTATAAAGTTAGTATTTACTTTTACTATATTACCTATACGTACAGGATCATTTGCAACTGTTAAATTACCTACAGCTGTTGTTGTTTGGTAAAAAGCTTCATCACCAACTTGTAATGAAGGGTTGTTTATATTTTCTTCAAAAGATATTTTTATTTCAGCCATATTTTATATTTTAAGGTGATGGATTAATTCCAGGTGTAATAAACTTATCTAAATCAATATTAACAGTTAAATCTTGATTTGGAAAAGTGTTTATTGTAGCTTGAAACTTAGTTCCATCAGCAAGTGATAAAGGTACTGTTTGTGAACTACCAATAAAAGTTATTGTAGCACCTGAAGGTATAGCGCCTACACTAGAAGCTGCTAAAACCTCACCACTACTAGAGCTAACACTACTAACATGAACTACACCTGTACCAGAAGTTATATTATACCCTCTCATAGTAGTAGTTATCTCACCAGCAGAATCTTTACCAGATATACCATAAGTACCATTTAAAGCTATAGTAGCACCGCTTCCAGTAACACTACTAGTAGTTTTAGACACAGTTAAAGCGTCTGGATGTGATGTTGGATTATTAAAACTATCAGTATCATTTTTTATTTTTTGAGTTATATCAAATAAGTTTAAAGTAAAATCTATATCACCATAAGCAGCTTTTATGTTACTTAAACCTCTAATTCTAAAAGTTAAAATTTCACCAGATGGTATATTAATTCCCTGTTCTACGCTCATATTAACAGCAACTGAACTAGTACCAACACCAGTTGCAACTAAGTCTGGAAACTCTAAAGCAACAACATCGCTTGGATCTAATGGTGCTATCACTGCACCTGTAGTGTCTAAAGAACCACCACTTCTACCAACCAACTCTGTTCCTTGAGTTAAACCTTCTACTGTATCAAGTTTATATTGAAAAGCATCGTCAGCATCTTCAAGTAAAGTATATGTTTTGTCTACAAAAATATCTTGTTCTATATCAAAAGTATCTGTTATACGTAAACCAAAACCATTTGCATCTGTACTAGCGTTTGTTAACGTTTTTGTTAAATCAACAACAGTAGCTGGAGACTGTACACCTTGAAAAGAAACAGATGTAACGTTTGCGGCTGGCGGATTTGAAGCATAACTACTAGTGTTAGAAGTAACATAAGCAAAAGTAATTGTTCTATTAACATTTTGCTTTATATCTCTACTAACAACATTTTTATTACCACCAACTATACCTCTTGATATATTTGTTTTGCCATCAGGATCTGTCATTAAAACAACTCTATAACCATTTGTTGTTGCGGCAGGAAAAATTATATTAATTGAAAAAGAATTACTTTTTAAAACTTTTTTTAAAGTTTGGTTTATATTTCCTGTTGGCGTTACAAAAGTTTTTGTAGTAAAATCATAAAATTTATCTAAAACACTAGATGAAGTAGATTTTTGTATTACTTGTATTTTAAAATTAGCACCTATATCACCTGTAACTTTTAATTGTCTAATAGTTCTATTTACTGTTAAATCTGTAGTATCTATTTCAAAAGATTTTATTTCATAAATACCTTGACCAACAAAATCAACACTTTGACTATGACTAAAACCAGCCATATATCCAACTACACCTTGAAACGTGTGGGTATGATAACCTGTTAAACCTATACTTTGACCGTAAGATAAAGCCTGTTGTATACTAGAAAACAAAGGCACGTTATCAATATACGTAAGTATACCTGCTGTTTGATTGTTTGTATTAATATTAAGATTGTGATAACTCATTTTTTATTTTTTAATATGTTCCACCGCTTCCACCACTACTTCCACTGCTTCCACCACTTGGAGTTGTAACTGGTGTTGTAATCGGTGTTATAGTCGGTGTTGTAGTCGGTGTTGTTGTAGTTGTAGTTGGTGTAGTAGCAGCAGGTGTTGCTTGTGGACTACTAACTACAGCTGTAACTGACTCTATCATACCAACACCTTGAAAACTTAAATCTTCAGTATTTTTAGAAATATATTCTGTTGTTAAATTTTCGTTTTTAACTGTACCTTTAATATAGTTAAACCATTTACCTTCTTTTTCAATAAAATCTGGTACAAAACCTTCTTTTTTGTCTGTTGATATATGATCAACGTACCAACCGCTTTTATCCGTTAAATTATAGTTTTCTATATCTGTAATAGTAACGTTATTACCGTTTATATCTGTAACAACTTGCTCTTTATATTTGTTAACTTTTGATTGAGTGCCTTCGTAACCTAATGTTTTAAAAGATTTAATAACAGAAGGATTTTCATTTAATATAGTAGTTATGCTTGAATCGTATTGACTGCCGTAAAAGTTGTTTATAACACTATTTTTATTATGTTCATATAAGCTTCCGTTTTTAAAAGTATAATATTTTTTAGATAAACTTAAACCAAACTCTGGTGTAAAAGATTTAAAACTAGTCCAACCTTTAACATCTTCACTAAAGCTTAAAGTTTTATTTTGACTAATTACAATTATTCGTTTAAGAGTTATATTATCTATAGACATGTTTAACTCATCTGCTAACGTTGGATAAAAAACAATATTATTTTGTACGTCAAGTATATTTCTACGATCAGTATCTAAAACACCTATAGGAACTTCTATTTCAAATTCATATTGTTGATTAATAACTAAACTGCTAAACTCAGCTGCAGTTAATTCAAAAGGAACATATAAACCTTTACCTTCAGAATTTGTATATACAATAGTAAGTATTTTATTATTTATTGGTAACTTTAAAAACGTATAGCTAAACCTTAACCTGTAAGTTCCTTCTAAAATATCTTTATTTAAATTTTGATAAAACCTAACATTATCATCAATAACTGTTGTTGAAATTTTATTTTCAGTATCTAAAACTATGCTACCATTACTCCAAACAATATCACTTTCGTATGTACTGTTAAAACCACTAAAAACCCAATTGTTAGTACTTCCAGGTGTAATATATTCTGTTAAGTCGGTAATAGATATTGATTTTATACTACCTACAAAAGGATTTGATGAAGAAAAAGCAGGTTGAAAAAATATACAACCATCATCATAATAAGCATGACTACTATTACTAGTTACATTCTGTATAGTTGCAGATGATCCAGCTGGTTTGTCTATTGATAAAGTTTGTCCGTTAGGAAACGGGTCAACGTGATCAAAATTAAATATAGCTTTATAAACACCAATAGCATCAATATCTTGAACTTCAACACCAAAATAATTAGGTGAAGCGCTTGCAGGATCTTCAATACCAAAAGCTACTCTTAACAAAGCTTTACCATCAAAACTGTTTGTGTAAAATTCATTACCTATTTCAAACTCTAACTCATAACCAGCAAACGTAGGTTGTGGTGTAGGTATTGGATTTTCTGCAGGATATGAACCTCCAAATCTTTGTAATAAAAACGTAAAACTATTATTAGCGTTTATACTAAAAACAGCTTCTGCACTAGTGCCCATGTTAACTGTATAAGAAGCGTCTTGATCAACGTAAACCTGTTGTTGAGCACAGTTAAAGTTAACCGCGTTGTTTTTTACATACTGAACAGGAGTCGACAATAAATGAAAAAGACGATTTCCATGACCATAACCTATGTGATAAGGTGTGTAGTTAGTTAATTCACCAGCTGAAACTGATTGAAAGACAGGAGTGCTATTTACTAGTATAGTGTTATTAGGTGTTTGCACACCAGCGTTTGTTATATTTATTAAAGTTATATCTTCAATCTGCACGTTTGCATTACCAATTTTTATAGGTAGTTGAGATAAAACAGGTGGGTTAGAAGTAGCAATAGCACTATCTTTGTGCAGTTGAAATATAGCTCTATAAACAGTGTCATGGTTGTTTGAATGATAATAAAAATTACCAAATAAACTATATCTTCTATCTCTTTGAACTAATCTTAAACCAACTTGAGAAGTACCAGCGCCTTTTATAACGCCTAAATGACCTATAGGAAAATACTGGTCACCTTCTACAAGACCATCAGTAAAGTCGGTGTTGTTAGGGTCTAAAATACCTTCTAAATATATTTCGTCTGAAGCACCAGAAGTAAAACTACTAACAGCTATATCTAATAGATAATAATTACCAACCTCTAAATTATCTGTAATACCAATTGCTTTTGTTATTGTTAAAGGAGTTGCGCTTGAACTACTATTATAATCAATTCTATCATCAACTACTAAAGGCGGATTGCCTGAAGAAATATAACTTATTTGTTGGTGTACATTAGCCGCTGTTGTCATTGCGTTAGCAGCTGCTGCGGTTGGAGTTTGAGCTACTTGAAACACTTCATTTGTATTATAATTTGTTTGATAAACTAACGTGCCATTACTACCATCAGCATACCAAGTAAAATCACCAACAGTTGTTAACAAATTATTTAAATTAACAGATGTACCATAAGTGGCTTGAGCTACTGGTGATATAGATAAATTACTTATATTATTACCGTCAGTACCATTGAACAACCAGTTTTGTTTATAATACTCAACTCTAGTCCAACCAGGAACCGCTATACTAGGTATTGCTGGTAAAGCAGGAACTGCACTTGTAGCTAGTTGTGGTGGTATACCTAAAGTTGTTAAAGCTGTAGTTTTTTTAACTGTTATACCTCTAATAGTAAATCTATCAGAATTACTAAGACCACCCGCGGTTGCGTTGTTATTTATAGTTGGATCAAATTTTATTTTTAATCTTAATGTATCAACAACTTTTTCAAAATTTAATTCTAAAGCAGGATCACTTGGTAAGAAGTGCCAATACACTTTAACTCTACATATTCCAAATCTATTTTCATTTCTATAATAATTAGCGCTATAAGTATTATCATTTATAGCATCATTATAACTAGGTTGACCTATGAACTCACCCGTTGTTGAATTGTTAGTCCATAAGCCTGAAGGAAGATTTTGAGGTGTTGTGTTTACAGTAGTATCTAAAAGAGAATCAATTGGACTACCGTCGTCTGTTAAAGTTAATATTATTTTATGAGGCTGTCTAGTGTTTGGAACCATAGCTTGAGCTGTTGGGTTTTGACCATTAAGACTAAAAGGATTTGCTTGGCCAATATTTCTTAAATAACTATACTCTATGTCAACTTCAACTACTTCACCTGCAAAAACACTTAAATCATGAGCTGTAGTAGCTTGAGTAAAAACACTACCTGGATTAACAGTTTGAGTTGTAATGCTAGTTGCGCCTGGATAGTTTGGTCTAGGTCTTAAAGTTATAGAGCTACTAGACCAATTAAAATTTGTTGTTTTATCTCTATCATCAAAGCTTGATGATTTAGCAGCAAAAATTATTTCACTAGTTTGGTTATTAGTAAATATATTACCATCTTGGTTTAAACCACCACTACTTATTGAGTCGCATAAGTAATCAAAAGCACTTACAGAAGCGGTAGTACTATAAGAAGTGCTTTTTATTCCAGAAGGATATAGTGTGTTTGAATAACCTCTACCACCGCCATTTATATATCTTTTACCATAACCACCGTGTTGTAGCGTTTGGTCTGTAGGATCTACTTGATTACCTAAACCTATGGTAAGCACTGCTGGTTCATCTGTTAATTTATTAAAAATATTTCTATCACCTAAATTATCGTACTGCCATTGAAAATGACGACCTTGTAAATAAGCAGGTGTAAATGTAGGTGGGGTAAAAGGTGTTGCTGAAGTACCAGGATCACCAGGTAAACCACTACCAGGTTGGCTAGCGCCAGAGTTATTATATTGCTGAAACTGTCCTACCGCTATAGGCTCGTGTTCAATTATATTAACTTTAGTTTCTAAGAACTGATTACTAAACATACTACCATCTCTAGTATTACTGTATTGTAAAGGAAAAGGATATGTTGTTGGTGATGTTGAACTAAAATCTTCGTTTTCAGCTATTTGATCACCTTGAGTAATTACAGACTCTTCACCTGTATCTAAATAAGAGTTTTCTATTAAATTATAATATGTATCATCATTTACTAAAGTAACATTATAATCTTGACTATAAGCATCGTAACTACCAATTAAAGCATTAGCTGGTATTAAATTATCTCTAAACCAATCATGCATACCAAACTCTGATATAGGTGTTAAACCATCCATAGAAAGTCTAAGCACTGCTCCTCTTTGCTTATCCGTAAAATAAGCTCTGTAGCTTTCACTAGCAAAAGAAGCTGGATCGTTAGATATACCGTAATCACCAACAAAAGGTGTTGCATCACCTAAAACATTTGTTGAAGATATAAGTTGAGGTTTGCCATCTGCATTAAACAAAGAGTCTTTATTTGAAACTATACTTACAACTTTATCTTGACAAAAAGCTACTAAACTAATTCTTCTTTGAAATAGTTTTTGTATACTACCATATGTTGGATTTAAATCTTTTGTTATTTTTTCACCAATAATAAACTGGTTTAAATTGTTTATATTAGATGTAGAGTTATATATTCCAGAATATATTAAACCATTTTTTCTATTTTCTTCAGCGTAAGGCTCTTCTAAAACAACAGATGCTCTAGCACCATTATTTATAATCATTTGATTAAAGTCATCTCTTATACGATTAGACTCTATACCGTTACCAAAAGAAAAAGAATTAAACCAGCTTAAACCGTACTTTGTTCCGTAGTTAACTGTAGTATCTACTATAAAATTAATAGGTCCAGAAGCTGGTTGTTCTAATAACTCAGGTCCAGCTGAAACACGTAAAATAGTATAACTACCGTCTTTTCTTATAAATTTAAAATCAGAATTTACACCTCCTAAAAGAAGATTACCATCACTATCGTACTGAGGATCTCTAGCGTAAACTATAGAATTACCGTTACTGTCTGTTTCATTTAAAGATTGACTAAGCGTTATAATCGGCCTACCGTCTGTATGTGTTGCCCAAGAACTTAAAAATATATCTATACCAGGACTAGCGTCTGGTCTACCTATAACTTCAACTTTACAACCTATAGGAGCATAAAGCTCTCTATTTTTTTCATTTATTTTTATAGGTATAGCGTCACTAGCTTCATAATATATTTCTAACTCTTTATTTTCTTTAGGTTCTGTTTCCCATATAGCAGGATTAGAAGATATTAAACTAGTATTGTTACTACGAACGTTAGTTAAAAATTCAATTTTATTAATTATAGCTGCTTGTGAAGAAGTAATGTTAGAACCGTCTAAAGGATTATAAGTTTCATTAGTAGGATCTTTATCTAATTCTAATATATAAACAGTTCTTCTGTTGCTAGGTTTAGCAAAATCTTTTATTTTATTTTCTAAGGCCAGTATTTTTGGACCTATAGTTGCAGCTGCAGGATTATTTTCTAGTTCTTTAGCCCAAACAACAGCTGCTTCTTCAACACTATCACCACCAGGTATCATATTTTGATTTAAACCGTATTGATCAGAAAAAGTTTGTTGAGCTGAATTATAGCTAGGATCTACAATATATCTTCTTTTCCAAGGTGTATGGTTGTATAGATATTTAACCTTAACAGATTTTATAGTATAAACAGTGTTATTAGTATCTCCAGAAAATTTAAATTTAGCGTTAGGTGCTTGTAAACTTTCAATAAAGTTTTTTATTTGTAAAACTTCAGCTGAACTTAAGCTAGAATTTTCAGTAGGATCCCATTGAGTGTCGTGCAAGTTTTTATAAGCAGGATCATAACCTATGTCTAAAGTAGAGCTGTTATCGCTAGATCTTTCACACTCTATTATACGAGGACTTTCAAAATCGTTGCTATTATCAAATACAGAACCGTTATCAATAACATCTTTTGCAGATTTAGTAAAAATACCACCACCATGTATACCTTGTAAATAAGCACCTATGCAAGTATTACCAGTTATAGTAGCTGATGATAAATCAAGATTATCAGGTACTAAATTTTTACCTGGAGCTAAAAAAGATAAATGCATGTAAACTTTACCTTCATCATTAGCGTCTCCATACGTGTTGTCTTTGACAAAAGAACCCATGCCTGTGTTGCTTATCAAATTACTTATATTGTCACTTCTCCAAACTCTACTACCTATAGTATGGTCTGTTGTGCTTGTTATTATACCATCTAAACCGTTAACTATTGAATTAATATCTATAATACCAGAAACATTACCTAAAGATATTCTATTAGTAATTTCTGTAAAGCTAACAGGTGTGGTTGTAAAAGGATGTGTTTTTGATAACAAGTGTTGAGGATACTGACCTACAGAATTCGTTGAATAAATATGACCTCTAATTCCTGGATAGTTAATATTACCAATAAAGTTAGGATCTTGTCCTAGACCATCATCTGGGTGATAATTATAACCTCCAGAACTGTCAATATCTTTTGCAAAAGGTGACCATCTCCAAGTGCCTTTTGGAGGTGCTCCTGCAGGTGATCCTGGAGGACCAAAATCATTTGCAATATTTTGCGTAATCGTTGCATTACTTTGCAAAAGTAAATTGTAGTCAATTACCATTTGACTAAAATTAAATACAAACGGATAATAATTTTTAGTTATAGGATCACCAAGAGCCGTACCTGTAGATATAAAGTTTGTTGGCGCTCTAGAAGCACTAGCGGCTGGATGAGGTACAGGTGTTAATAAATCTTCTGACCATGAAGCGTAGTAATAACTAGTACCACCATCAGTATCAGCACCTGACATACCTCTTATAATATCTACGGCATATTTAGCTAAAGAGTTTTGAGCAGATACTTGACCTGCACAAAAATACATTTGATCTATAAAAAACCCAGTGTGATTAGCTTCTAAAGAATCCCATTGCGCAGCAGTATTAGTTATACCAGTACCAAAAGTAGTGTTACCTATTGCTGAAACACTAGCTGTACTAGATGAACCTAAATGATTAACTATTGTACTTGTTTGATCACCATGAGTACCAGAAACTTCGTTTGACCACCATCTTATTTCATTTGAAGCTTGACTAGTAAATTCACTTAATAAAATAACTTTTAAATCTTGAATATTATCTATTAAATAATCAAATACAATTTTTACAAAAAATCTTCCTGAAAATTGATCTAAATCTCTAGCGTCTTTTCTATCAATAAACAACTTTGCAGTTGAGCTTAAAACAGTACTAGAAGTTCCTACCGCTATTGAACTGTCATCAACGTTTATTTTTTCAGATAATTTTAAAGTAATATCACCATTAGTACTTACTCTTATATCTCTAATTTTATATCTTTTTGATCTTTGACCATCAACTTCCCAATAAATATAATAACTTTTTGCTTTTTCAACGTAAGAAAAGTTAGGTAAAGTACCACCTTCAAAAGTGTCATAATAAATTGAAGAGTTTAAAGTTAAGCTATCAACATTATTTAAAATACTATTATCTATAAATAAATTGTCTAAATCAGCATTAGCATTGTTACTTGCGTTTAATAAATTAAAATAATCAAATTTAATAGAATCAGGAGCTTCATTTTTAACATCTATTACTTTAAACTTATTGTTTTCAGTTATTTGAATTTGTTTTTTTACAATCTTTTTTAATATTAAATAAGTATCAATATCTATTTTATTTCTATCAGAAGAAAAGAAACTTATCCAAACATGATCAGGATTTGAATTTAAATTTAAATCTTCAGCAGAAGTTGGTGAATAAGCTTTATCCATTATTAAGTTATAATGCTCAGTAGAAGTTTCTTTTACATAAAACTTAAAATAATCTGCCCAGTCAGGAAAATTGTTGTTGTGTGAAGCGCATAAAGATAAAGATCTACTAGCATTTAACAAGCCGTTTGTTTTCCAACTAACTTTAGTAGCAGCATCGTTTGATGTAAACACTGGTGTTTCTCTACCATATTTATCTCCATAAATTACACCAACTTGATAATTTCTTAAAGTTTTTAAAGATTTTAATGGTGAATCTTGAAAAGTTATATCGTTTATTCTATCTTCATAATCTACAATTATATTAGTAGGTAGTAAATCAAGATTATTTCTATCTTTTTTTAAATCATAGTTGTGAGTATAGTTTCCATAAACTATTCTGTTACCAGTAATTTCTTGAGCTAAAGCTTTTTTAGGTACAGTATCAAAAACTCTAATAAATTGATTTTCAGGTAAAGCAGCATATATATTCTCTGTGTTAATAATATATTTACCTTTATACTCTGAGTTAACTATTGAAGTGTCTTGATTATAACCGTTTAAATTCCAATAATCATTAAAATCATCTTTCTTTGGTAGTTTAGCTACAGAATATATTATTGGTGAGTTTTCTTGTTTATATAATAATTCAATTTCAATAACATCTTTTGGCATGTCAGGAGCAACAAAATCGTATATTTCTATACTAGTTATTTTGTTAATCATTGTAGCGTTAAATGGCTCTTTTGTTGTGTATGAGTTTTCACTGTTATAAGACGTAAAGTTACCAGTTTCTTCGTCTAGTTGGTGCGTATTATCTATATATTCAGGATTAAAAACTACATTTGAAAAAGGTCCAAACGCTGAATACTCACCATCAGCATATTTATATCTATAAGAAAATCTTGAAAAAGTTTTTTCAAATAAGTTAGGTTTATCTATTTCGTATTGAGCAGAGTCTAAAATAGTTTTTATTGTAGGTGCTTTTGTAGGTTTCTTTTTTATTACAGTAATATTTTCTTCTTCTATATCACCTAAGTCTACACTATCTACAATTAATCTTGTATGCGTGTTTCTATTTGTTGTACCTTGTTTACATCTAGTTATGTTTATTTTTTTAGGCTCACCAAAACCATCTGTCCAAAAAAGTAAGTCATCTATTAAATTAATACCTGTTATTATTCTATTTGGAAAACGTAAAACTGGTGAGTCTGTATTTTTTTTAGTATCAACAAAAACATATTCATGAGTTTCTGTACTTGAATCATATTCTAAAATAGCATCAAAATTATCTTCTTTAACAAACCAATATATTTTATTTGTTTTTTCATCAGCATAACTACCAACACAAACACATGTTTCAGGTAAACCAGCCACTTCAAGATTACCCAATATAGTCTGCACTGATCCTACATTAGAATCTTCTGATGTAGAAATCTCTATGTTCAAAGCGTCTCTATACTCACCGCTAGGTATTAGTCTTTCGTCAAGGTCTTTATTCATTCGACCTTTTAGAAAAGTGTTTTTAATCTCTGGCATATTAGTGTTTTATATGTTTTGATTTACCTCTTAAAACTTGAGTTAATTCTTCTATTTTTAAATTTGATAATCTTATTTTAGCTTGTCTAATAGCTGCAAATTTTTCTTTTTTAAATCTAGGTGCAATAGCTTGACCAAAAGAAGATGTTGATAATATTGCATACATAATACTTTTGTACATAGCTTCTTCAGCAAATTTATGAACTTTCATCTCTTCTTCTGTACCTAAACCATCACTTATATATTCTAGTATTATATCTTTACCACTTAAAACAGAAGAAAAATTTATTAAACCTCTTAGTTGATCTATATAGAAAGAGCCGTTTATTTGTGCGTGTTGAGGGTCTAAGCCATACCTTTCACCTTCGTTAGGCCAATAAACATTATTTTCAAAATCTTGATAATCGTTTATTGCATTTTCAACGTTTTTATGTTCTTTATATTTAGTCCAAGTTCTAGAATTATTATCAAACCTTGAAGGTTGTAGAAATAAAGGTTGTTGTGAGCTACTAACTACAATATCATCTATAATGTTTTTTCTATAATTTGTATCTACAGAGTTACTAGGAGCCATAAAGCTAGTACCTAAAGTAGAAACTTCTGCAGTACTAGGATCACTATCATCATCGTAAGTACTAACTAAAGTTATAGCGCCTGGAAAAAACTGAACGTAACTTTGTATGTAAACCCAAACTACACTATGATCTGTAACATCTACTTCAGACAAACTTTTTTCGCTTGTTGTACCGTTATTCCACTCAACATATCCTAATTCTATAAAATCAGGATTAAAGTGAGAAGAAGGTTTTGTAGGATGTATTGGATTTGTTTGATCAGCATTAGGTCTTGTTGCTGGATCTACAGCTGTCAAACCTATTCTTAATACACCGTAATTAGATCTAGTTCCACTACCAGCAGGTACATTATTTGCAGAAGTACCTATTGCTGATAAATCTAAAAACCCTATATCTGAAACGTCTATTGATTGCCAAATACCGTAAGATCTTCCGTAAACAGTATTCATAGTGTGAGGTGCACCAGTCATATTTGCTAAATGCTTTATAACTAATTTTTCGTTCTCTACAACAATATCATCTGGCTTATATTTAGGCCTAACGCCATTTACAGTTAAACTTTCCCAAATAGCTGATTTAGCATGAGGTGGTGTTTTTGTAAAACCTTCTGCTGTAAACGCAGGTATTGAAAAATCACCGGCGTAAACAAAATTTTCTGGTTGAGAAAAAGCATACTCACCTGACTCTGTTTGTTTTACTGAAAATGGATTTGAAGTTTTTGAAACAGGTTGCAAAACTCTTTGTATACCAGAATCATCACTAAAGCTAATTTTTGTATAATTAACGTAATCGTGAGGTAAAGACATAGTTAAGTTTGGTGGTAAAGTTATTTCTTGAGATTTGATAGATTTAAAAGTATCAAAAGATAATTCTTGTAAAGCTCTTTGCGCGTGAAAAGCTACATCTGTTCTACTTGCTTTAGGTATTATTTTATTTTCACCTACATAAACTAACATAAAATAATTAACAACATCTTGTAGTGAAGTAAATTGATAGTTACCTAAATTTCTACCTTGATAATAATCTTGTTGTGATCCTGTAAATAAAGTCATTTAATTAAGATTTTTGTTGTATTATTGTTTTATTTTCTTCTTCAGCAGCAACTTGAGTAACTTCATAATCTTTAATACTTATACCAGCTAGTTGAAGTATTTTTATAACTAACTCTTTTTGTTCTGACTCATGTAAATCAAAATCTCTATGATCTTCTGCTGTCGAGTTATATAAAGGTTTTTCGTTTACTACTATGTATGTCCAGTTAGGTTTTTGAGGTTTTTTAATATAGTTCATTATTATAGAGTCAGATGGTGGAGAAACAAAAAAGATTTGATCTCTCATGCAAGATATTGCTCTATCTTTTGTTCCTCTAGTTAAAGGTGATAAAACAGCTTTTTCATAATCTTTCCAACTAAGCTTTTCAATACTTGAACCGTTTAAGTTTTCAACATTTACTAGTCTATAAAAATTTTGAGGAATAGTGTGTGATGATTGCGTAAAGCCTGCGCGCCTAAAAAAAGGCGTACTTCCACCTCTAGTAGATCTAACGATAAATCTTTCAATTTTTTCTTCTATTAAATTAACCATATCAGAATAATTAGTATCGTTACCAGGTATTCTTTTAAATTGATTTAGGTCATAAAAATATTGTTCAAATATATCCATTTGAGCATGGTCAGCAAATAAGTTAAACTCTTGTGGTGTTATATAACCTCTTTGCTCTTTGTTAGCTAAAGCTAATACAGTTTGATATACTTTATTTATTTTTACCATATTTTTTTATTGTAGTATTGTAACCACCCCGAAGAGTGGTTACTCTACTAAGGTTGTTACGAGTTTAATCGTTTTTCTATACTTGTGTATATTTCCATACCTTCATCAGTTTTAAACCAATGTGCTAAAGCAGTGTACGGATGCTCGTCAAATGGAACTGTCATTAACTTTCTATCATTAGAACTCCATAAAAAGTTTCTTTGATCACTAGATAGTTTAATAATTCCAAGTTCTACAGCCTTTATACCAAAGTTTCTAAGTTGAACATTATCATCAGAAGCTAACTCTAAGAATAAAGCAGCGTTTCTTTTAGCAAATAGTAATAAATCTCTTTTTATTTCTTTAGAACTCATTTCTGATACTTTAGAACCAATTTCAACTCTCATAATAGCTTCTGCCATATCTATATCTACAGTTTTAGCTATATTTAAAGCTTCTAATTCTAGCTCTAATATTTCTAGCTCATCAGCAGCTTCAACTTCAGGTTTCCACTCTTCAAATAAAACGTTTCTTTCAGGATGATACAAAGATAAAAGTTTTTGTAACGTTTGCTTTTCTCTTGTAACGTGTAAAGCGCCGTTTCTAAATATTATATGTGCTAATCTTTGATCACCTTTCATTTCATCTACAAACGGTGTTATTTGATTTTCACAATATTTTAATTCTCTTTCATAACCTTTTTCTTCATCAAAAAAGTATATATTACTAGATCTAACCATGTAAGATAAAGGTCTTTTTTTATTTTTTAAATAATAAACCCTATCTTTTATTTCCCATTCAGGTTTTTTAGATTCAACTTTTTTTGGTTGTTCTACAACCTGTGGAGTTTCTTCAACTTCCACTTTTGTTTTCTTTTTTGCCATAATATAATATATAATAAAATTAATAAAATAAAGTCGAGGCCGAAGCCCCGACTTTTAAATAATGATTTACTTCATTAACATAAAGTTGTTAGCACCTTGTACTACTAAACATCTTTCAGTTAAGAAATGTAGTTGCATTACGTCTAAAGCAGATGTAGCAGCACCAACAGAACCAGTAACCCAAGTTTTCATTCTTCGATCATCAGTCTGTGAAGCTCTAAATCTTATGTGTAAGAAAGGACGTCTTACAGCTGCACCTACAGTTTGATCGTAAACTGAAGATGATCCAGCTGGTAATATAACACCTCTTATAGCTTCAGAACCAGCAGTTGCATTAATACCACCTCTTGTTGCTAAGTCGTTTAAGTATCTGAAGTCAGACTTGTAGAAGTCATAAGAACCTCTTCTGAAACCAGAAAAACCTAAATTTAATGCCATATCTTCAGAGTTATTAAATACACCGTAAGATGTACCACCAGCTCCGTAAGAGTTCATTGAAGCTAACATGTCATCAAAAGCTAAACTAGTAGCTCTATTTACAAACATCATGTTTTCTTCAATAGCACCTTGCTTATCAAACTCAGCTAAGATTGCATCGAACTCAGCTAAATCAGTAGCAGCGTTAACACCAGTTACACCAGTAGTTATATTACCTCTTTGCTCGATAGCGTGGAATAAACCTTCAGTACCAGCGTCACCTTCTGGGCTTAAGCCTAGTTCACCATCAACGTTAGTTGAGTTAGATCCAGGTATAGATTCAAGCATTGCCATTTCTAAGTAATCGTTAAATCTAGCTCTTGTGTCAGCTTCAGCTTTTAAGTACCATAAGTAACCAGAAGCACCACCTTCAGAACTAACTTCAACCCAACCAATTCTTGCAGAATCAGATCCAGATACTTCGTAGTAATCTTTCATGATGATTGGCTTGTTAGTAAAAGTTTTGAAAGTTGGCTCGTTAGCTCCTCTTCTGCTTTGGCCATCGTAGTTATCACCTTTTTTAAATTCAGAACCAATAACTAATAAAGTACATCCACCAACTGTTTCAGCTAAAGCAGCTAAAGTGTCAGCGTTGTAAGCTCTAAGACCAATAGTGTTACCACTAACAGCTACGACTAAAGCTCTAACAACAACTCCTGGAGTTGAAAGTAAAACTAAATCGTGGTTACGTACACCGTGTAAATCACCAACTGAACCACCTGAAGAACCGAAGCCATCAGCTAATACGTTTCCATCAATATCTGATGTTACTGTAAATGAACCTTTAGCACCTGAACTATCGACATTACCGTCTTGATTAATAGTACCTTTTAATGATATATGTAGTCTTGATTGCTCAGACCATATAACTCTATCAGAAGTCATTGCTTCTTCTGCACCTACTTGAGCAAGGAAACCAGAAATTGTTCTTGGTCCGAAGATCTCAGCTTCTTTTTCCATTAGCTCAGGCAAGTATTGTTGAGCCCAACCTTTAGTGTCAGTGCTCGTAAAATCAACATAATTTGTAGATAGTGTTTGCTGCTGTGAGCTTGGAACACTATTCAAATTAGTTCCTGCATTTATTGCCATAATTTTTTAATTTTAAATTTGTTATTTATTGTTTTTAATTTTAAACTTAAAATCATTAGAGTTATCACCTAATACTCTTACTTTTATACCTCCAGCTTGCACTTCACCAAAAGCTTGTCTTGGCGCCATGTCAACATTTTTAGATTTAGCTATACTTTCTTTTAAAGCATCAGCTTTACCTTGTTCATAGAAGTGTTTAGCAACAGCATCAGCATTCATTGCTGTAAACAAAGATTTGTGATAACCCGCAGCATCTTCCATTTCATTGTTCTTGTTCAAGAACTTCTTGACAAAATTATTAATGTCGCTTTGAGTTTCTTTTACTTCATTTGTATTTTTAACGTTAAACCTATACTTTTTATCACCAACATCATAATTAAAACCTTTAAAGTTTTTATTAAACAATCCGTCAGTTTTTAATTTGAAAGTATTTTTTTGACGTTCTACAACTTTTTGATTCTCTTCTGATTCTTTGTTGTATCTATTAAAGAAATTAACAGCTTTCTGTTGTTCAGGAGTCAACTTTGACCCAGCTTTAATTTCTTCATAGTATTTAGACTTTTGCCCGTCTAAGTGGGTTCTAGCGCTGGCAACTTGCTCTTTAAACGCTAATTTTTTTCTTTTTATATCTCTTTCAGTATCTTCTTCTTCATCGTATGAAAAAGAGTCTTCCATTAAAAAGTTAATCTCTTCGTCTGTTAAATGTTTTTTAGTTTGTTTATAGTATTCTCTTAATATGCTATTGTCATCGTATTTACTATAATCTTGATTTAACCTAACATAATCTTCAACATCACCACCAGTTTCATCCATAAAATCTATAAGCTTTTGTATATTGTCTGGTAGCTCTTTACCTGTTTCTTGAGCCTCAGCTATAGCTTCTTTAGTTTCTTCAACTAATTCTTCAGTTTGTTCTTCAACTTGTTCATCTGTTACTTCTTCAATAACGGGTTGTTCATCTTGAACTTGTTCGGAGACTTCTTCTCCGGTAGGTTTTTCATCTGTTGTTTCGACGTTTTCTTCGAGTACTTTTTCGCTAGTTTCGGATTCGTCGCGTACAGGAACCTCATCTGTGCTTTGCTCTGGAACGGCATCTTGTTCTTTTTTTGGTGGGTTATTTAAATCTACTTTGATGATATTATCATCTTCTTTTTTTGCACTAAGATCTACCTTAGTAACATTATCAGTAGTCTTTTCAGCTACTTTTTCTTTTTGTTTTTTTGCCATAATATAATATAATAATAATTAATAAATTTTATCTAGGATTAAAAGAGCTTAAATTAAAGTCTCCACTAAGTATATCATTACCTGCAGACTCAAAGTTTTTAGGTGGTTTACCTGTTTTTCTTTGATCTATAAGTTCACTTTGTTGTGTAGCTTGTATTTTAGTTCTTTCATCTTTACGATCTTCTTTTTCTTTTTCTCTATTTTTCATACCTTGAGTTTCCATACCTTTTAACTGCATGTTATATTGAAACTCTAAAGCCATAAGTTGTTTTTTAGCCTCTATTTCTTGAGCCATCTTTTGTGTTTCAAGCTGAGCTTTCATTTGTTCAAGTTGCATTTTAGACTGTGTTAAAGATTGATCTTTTTGCATTTCAACTTGTGCTGCAGCTTGAGCTGCTTGCGTATTAGATTGTGATTGAGCTTGTATATTTTCTAATTGCATAGCTCTATCTTTTTCTTGTTTCTTTTGTCTTCTTATTTTTAAAAGTTGATTAGCTAACTTTATGTTTTTTATTTCTCTTAAATCAATAGCGTCTTCAAGCTCTATACTTTGTTGCTGTAAAGCCATTTGTATATTGTTTTCTAATATAGCTTTTTCTTCTTCATCTGGTTGTAATTCTATAAATATACCAAAATCATATAAATATAAACTAGACATTTCTTCTAATGTAGCTACATTATGAACACCCATAGCTTCAATAAAAGCTTCTTTTGTAGGTGAATATTCTAATATATCAGATATTCTAAGAGACAAACACTCAGCTGTTTCAGCTGTTAAAAATAAACCAGCATTTAATATATGTCTTGTAGCAGTATTGCTATTAGCAGCGGCAAGTTTTTGAACACCAACTAAAGCGTTTTTATCTGGCATACTACCGTCTCTAGCTTCGTTTAAACCGGTTACATCACGTATCATTTGTAAGTAATAATTATAAGTTGTAATTAAACTTTGCATTTTATTACCACCACTACCACTTGTTATTTCTTGTATTGGTACTTTACCAGGATTTATATCACCATCTTGAGTAAAAGATCTACCAATAACACTACCTGTTTGGAAGAACATGTTTAAAGCTTCTTGCGGGTTATAGTTTGTACCGTTACCTAAATCAACTTCTGCTAAACCATCAGCATCTAAATAAACACCATCAGGAACCATACGAGATAATACTTGTTGTAACTTTAAATGTGTAAGCTGTATCATATCAGCAAAACCAGTGATACGTTTAACTAAACTTTCTATTTTACCATCGTACATACGAGGAGCTACTATACTATAGTTCATTTTTACTTTAGTATAATTACTTTTAGGCCTCATCATATTTTTAGCTATCTCCCATTTAAGAAGTTTATCTGTTCCTAGTATTAAAGCTCCATCATATAAAACTTCAATTGATCTTTGTAGTTTTGCAAAATTACCTTCTTTATCTTCTGGTGGATTAAAATTATCATCTTTTTCTATAGCTTTTTCAGCACCAGTACCAGTCTGTTTTACTTTATAAACTTCGTTCATAAAAGTTCTATAGTTAAAATATAAAACTTGTATTTTATTTGTATCTTCTTTATCTGAATTATATCTACTTCTATTACTATTTCTGTGATAAGATTTATTGTTCATTATATCTTCTAAATCAGACTCTGTTAAAAAAGGAAACTGTTTAGCTAACTCATTAACAGGTATAGATTTAACTTCACCTACATAATATATATCATCAAAATAAGGTGAGTCGGTATAAGAATAAACTAAATCTGCAGGGTCAACATATTTAATTGTTACACCTTCTGAAGTGTTAAACTCTGTTTTAACAGCGCCAATACCTAACACTGTTAAATCGTAATAAAATCTTTTCTGTATTAAATCATAGTTATTACCTTCAAACAAAGTATTCAAAGCTTGTTCTTCAGCTAGCTCAACAGCTTGCTTATAACTTAACTGCATGTGAACTTGTAATTCTTCAGGTGTTTCTGGAAGAATCATGCCTTTGTTTTCTTTAGTCTCTATATTAAAAGTATTTAACATTTCTTCGTCAAACTCTTTTAATTCCATATCATTTAATACAGACTCCATGTAGTTTGTTCTTTTTTCAACACCATTTGGTGACTGAGAAAAAGCTTTTATATCATACATCCTACCAGCCATACCATTAACAACTATATCTACAAACTTAGATATAATAGGTACAGGTGTCCAGTCTAAATTAAGATAAGATAAATCACCATTAATAGATAATTCATCTTTGTATTTTTGTATAGATTGTTCACCTCTAGCATATAATCTTAAATTATGAAAATTATTATAGTTGTTTTTATATCTATTATTATTGTGATCATCATTAAACCACTCTGTTTCTATAGCTTTAGCAACTTTTAAACCATAGTCATAGCTTAACTTTTCAGCATCGCTTACAACTTGACTTGGAAAATAACGTTTACTATTATACGCCATATTTATTTTATTATTTGTGAAGTATTACCAGTGTTTTTATATTTAGCAATACTTATATTTAGTTTTGTTTTTTCTACTTTAGCGTTTGGTCTATATAAATTCCTATTACAAGCCATTATCGCTAAACCACTACTAATAGTAGCATCAAATTTAGTTCTTTTTGTTATATCAAATCTAGCCCAATCGTTTAAAGTTTTATTAAAATATATATTACCATATTTACCTTCTTGCATATAGCCTACGTGTGATTGTATATACATTTCAATAGCAGCGGCATGCGCTTGTTTTATATCTTCACTTGAATTGGGTATACCACCTATTTCTTTTTCTGCAGTTGATAGTTTATTCCAAACTCTATCTGGTCTATTCATACTATAACCTCTATACCCACGTCTTCTTAAATAATATAATAAACGAGGTTTGTTGTTTTCTGCAAGTAATGGCATACCGTAAAATACTAACGCCATTAATACATCTTCAAAAAATATATCAGCTGTTTGTGGTCTAGCTATATATTCTAAGAAAAAATGGTTTGGCGGTGCATCTTCCATGCTAAACTTAGTTAAACCGTGTAAAGCTCCTTTTGATCCTTTACCATCTACAGTACCGCTAATATCGTAGCTGTCGCAGCCAAAAGCGCCCATATGATCGTTGCCAGGGTATTTGATTCCATTTTTTAATATAATTTTATTTTGTAAATGACTTGGAGGTACCCAGCTAATATTAAATCTACCTTTTGGATCTGGATAAAATATTACTTGAGTATCTTTTACACCATTAACCCATTGAAAATTACCTACACTAACACTTTGTTTAGTACCTTCATTATAGTCTATTTGTTCGTATATTCTAATTAAATTAAATATACTATTTTTTGCTTCATCTCTAAACGCATGTTCTTCAGTTCTTGGAAACTGTCTGTAAAATTCGTTTAATGCGTCTTGGTCATTTTTTAAACCGTCAGCTTCATTTTGCCAATGATCTATTATACCATAATCTATTAATTCACCGTCTGGTCCGAATACATCATCACTTGGACTATTAAAGACTGGATGTCCGTATTCATCAATAAATCCTTCGTAGTTCCACTCCATTGGGATAAAGAGAGAATAAAGCCCAGACTTTGTCTGTCCATTACGGTTTCGTCTATTAACATCTGAGTCATNGTATAATTTTTTAAAGTTATCACCTCCTTTATCTANCGCATTNCTAGTACTACCCATCATACACTTACCAACTACTCTAGCACCTAAACGTAAACANGTTTTAGTTACACGCCAATTGTTTAATATNTTATCNGGTCTTTCCCACTTACCACTTTCATCGTGNACTAATAAGTTTAACTTNTCACCNTCNTAACTATTATCACCTGTGTTTTTCCAGTCTATAGTTGTNTCTAATCCTTGTAAGTCTTCTTGCTTTTCGTTTGCAGTAATTTTTCTACGAGTAAACTTACTCGCAGGTACACGGTAAGCAAGCTCAGACTTAGGTCTATCCATACCATCTTGTATCGGTTTAAAGAAAAACGGATAGTTAACAGATATTGGTACAACTTTGTCGGTAAACATTTTTTTAGCATCACTTCCACTTTTTGATAATATTCCATATCTACTATCACTTGCAAGTGTTGCTAAATTAACTGTTTCAGCTGATGACATAAAAGAAAAACCAGATCGTCTATTTTTTAAATAGCACATACCATAACATCTCGTATCAGCTTTGCATGCTTCCCAGAACAAATAAAATATTCTATTTGCTTCTCTAAAATCGGGTGCACCTACATCTATTTTACTCCATTGTAAATACATGTAATGACTACCTGTTATGTAAGTTGGCTTGCCATTATTGTCAAACCAAAAACCTTCATCTCTTCGTTTAAACTCTTCGTCTATATAATCATACCACTGATCTTTAGCTTCTTCAGGATAGCTACGCCAGTCAAATATATTTTTTAATTTAGATAATTCTTTTGGATATTCTATCCTTTGCCATTTTCGCTTGGCATGCACGTACAAGTTGGCTGGCNNCNNNGGNANNGCAATNCGNAAACCTTGCANNTCAANNANTTCACCAATTNTNCCANTTTTTGATATAACGATAATATCNTGTTCTTTATTATANCCATATTNCCATTTTTTACNNNTNTTCATACGAGTTATAGTCGTACGTTTAACAGGTTCNATTATTTTAANTANTGTTTGTTNGTAACTCATNTTGANCTACCTTCAGCAAAACCTTTAAATACTTTTTNTTTCTTTTCTTNNGGNTCTTTACCTTCAAGTATATTNTCTTCTTCTTGTATTCTGTTTAATATTTCAAACGCGTCAAATATAGCTANCTTCTTTGTAGCTGCAGCGTTTTTTAATCTATCAGCACTAACATCATCNTCTGTGTTAGTTATTATTTTTTCTTTAGCAACGTTAATCAGTTCTTCAACTGCNTTGTGCCCAGCTTGGATTATAAGNTTCTTCGTTTCCTTGATATTCATATTTAATTGTAATAAATTGGTTCATAACTCTATAAAGTTTTACACCGTCTATTATAAATTCATATTTAGAAAAAGGTGTGAAACCTACAAGCTCATTAACTTTAAACTCACCATCAGTGTATTTAACTATACCTTTACATGGATCTTCTTGTTCTACGTTATATTTATCTTTCGTTTTTATAGGCTGTACAAAACAATAACCTTTCATTGGTTTCCAACTATTATTTGTTTTATATAAAAATATTTGATCTTCTTTAACTAAGTAAGTGTTTTCGTTAAAAAAGCTTCTGCTATTTTTTTCTATACTTTTAACGTTATGCCAACGTCTAAAAACGTTGTGGTGTACTATAATAGTATCACCTGGTTTTATATCTGTTTTAAAAGCGACAGGTGTTGATATAACTACAGCTTCTCTATTTACAAACTCGTGATTAAATATTTCTGTATTTAATATTAAGTTTTTATCACCAACTTTTTTAGTATTGTTATATCTATTTCCTTTTGGCTTTATAACGAAGTCAAAAGGCGCTTTCATTAATACTCTAAATTATATTCAACAGATACTGCCATGTTTTTATTAAAGTCTTTCCATGGTAATACGTCTTTATTTTTTTTAATATAAATAGAATATTTATCCTCTTGTTCTATAATATTAGATATTGTATGTCCACCATAAACTTCTTGACCAACAGAATAATGCATAGCATCATTTTTGTAATCTTTACCTACTGTAATCTTTCTAATTAGCTTGCTCATCGTAGTTTATTTTACCATTGTTAATATCTATTTTACTAGTACCGTATTTGTCTTCTAGTTCTTTTTGAAAATTTTTCATATTTTCTCGAACATCGTTACTGTAATGTATTAAGTTGTGTTTTTGTGTTTCTAATGAACCAACTTGTAATTCAATTCTATTTATTTCATTAACTAAGCTTTGTATTCTATTTAACTCTTCATTAGTTACTTTTAAAGCCTTTTTAGGCTTTGGTGTTTTTCTTTTTGCCATTTTATTTAATTTAAGTTAATTATTATTCTTCTGTGCTTACCCACTCAGACTTGTTTAATTCAGTTAATATTTCTGAATATGTGTATTGCGTTTTACCGCTTAAAAACGCCGGAGTATCACCTTCAAACTTTACAAAAGTTTTAGTGCCAGCGTTATTATATCTTAATGATGATTCATTGTTTTCTATTACTAAACTAAAGTCTATAGACGAAACATCACTTGCATTTATTATTACGTATTTTCTATTTTCAAACATTATCCTGGTAAATTACTTTGACTAATTAAATTAGAACTACCACTACAAACACCGGTGTTACCATTTAAAACTCTTATAGCAACATTGTCAATAGATAAACCACCAGCACTTGAATCAGCTATAAAAATTATTTTTGGAGTTGCGTCNGNTGTTTTTTTAATAAAACTATAAGAGCCAGGTGCATCAAGATCGCTAAGATCTTGACCACCAGTTCCTTCTAATGTAACTGAAACACTTCCATCGGTAATAGAAACTAAATCAAAAGTAAATAAAACATATTTATTTTGTATTCCACTTATACCACTTGTTGTCTTAAATTCACTGTCACTTCCAGATTCGTTAGTGCAATTAGCAGTACCTCCAGATATAGTCCAACCACTACCTTTAGTCCAATTACTATCAGCGTCAAAAGTACCATTAACTACTACATCACTACCTAAAGTAGGATTACTCATATCTACAAGACCAGTAGTTTGATCTTTTACACCACCAACACTACCATCACCAAAACGTAACCATTGTTTTAATGCGTTAGATGATCCTGTTAAAGTTAAATCTTCTGCGTAGTTAAAATTTCCTTTTGCAGCGTGTATATCAGAAATTTCGCTAGCAGTTAAGACTCTAGCAAAATAAGCGTATTCATCAATATAACCCGCGTGTAAAGTGTTTGGATTATTAGAGTTTATACCTAAATAAACTCTATCAATAGTTACAGAACTAGTGTCAATAGCTGTAAGGCTAGTTGTACTAGTAGCTACAGCAGAACCATTATAATAGAGTATTAAAGAGTTAGCGCTAGTATCATAAGTTAAAGCCACGTGAAACCAACCTGCGGCTACAATAGCACTGTTACTTATACTATACTCAACATTTACAGCTGTACCTCCAAATTTATAATTTCCTCTAATTTTTTCACTACTTGTAAGGTAAAATATAGAAAATTTATCGTTACCACTAGTTCCATCAGAAATGTTAAAAAAAGATTCGTTATTACTAGTAGTTGTTATACGTGCCCACAAAGATACAGTACCTGTAGTCATACTTAAATCACTTGCTACAGAAGAAGCGTCTACAAAATCATTAGTACCATCAAAAATAACAGAACCTTGATTACTTACTAACTTGTTTGTTATATCACAACTACTTGTAACACCACTTGCTATACCTATCACTATTGACCGAAATAACAGATTATACCATTAGCATTAGCAGCGTTCATTGTTACTGATGTAAATCTTCCGTATATTGTAACACCTTTTGGAAAAGTTACACTAGTGTCTATAACAACACTGTTATTAGCTGTGTTAGCAGTAGCACCTGTGCCAAAGTACGTATCTACACCATAAACTTGTTCTGGAACTAAAGCGCTTAGCTCTATATTATCTAAAAATGTAATAGCAACTATTACTAAACCAGTTGGTGGTGTTAAAGCGCTACTACCTGCTTGTAAGTGTCCACTACCAAGTTGCCCAAAGTTATATGATACTTCTGTTGAATTTATTCCCATTATTTTTTTACTTTTTCTAGTGATCTACCGCCAAAGTAAGCACCGATCACTGTTATTAATACTAATTGTAAAAGATCTACGTATGAGTCTTTTACGTTAAAATTTATTGCACCAGCATCTATAAATACCAATAACACTGTGCTTACTACTAAGAACACTAACACTAGTGGTCTTATATTTTTGCTTAACCACGAATCACTGTTCATGTCAAGCTTCCATCTCTCAGTTACTTGTTTTTGCATTTCAGCTTCGTAACTCATTATCATGTCCTTTATTTTTCTTTCAGCTTCAAGCTTTTCTTCTTTTGTTGTAGTTAAGTTATCTAAAACACCACCTACGTTTTTTACAAGTTCGCCAGCACCAGCTGAAAATATTTTACCTAACACACTCATTTTAACCTGGATTTTGAAACCTACCAGAAAACTCTGTGTCTAGCATAGTAGGTTTTTTTCTTAATTTACCGAAGTTAAATTCCTCTCTTCTTTTTTTTTTAGCTTCAGTAACTGAAACGCCATCACCTATAAACTCGGTAGCATCTTTTTTACTAAAACCGTTTCTCATGAAAACTTTTAGTTTTCTTTCATACTCTTGTCTACTCATATCTGCTCCTTCAAACGCTGGTTCAAAATCTTGCTTTTGATCAAATGGTGTAGTTCTAGAGTTTAATTTACCACCTAATCTCTTTTTTCTACCAGTTCTTAGTTTCATTGCAGCAGGTGAATTAGCCATTTCTTCTTTAGCTTCTTGTTTAAGTAGTTCTTTACCAGCATCAGCNTCTTCTTTTTTCTTACCACCACCAANNANACCTCTAGCAACTTCAGACATACCGCCTGTTGCTATACCTAAACCTATTCTACCAAGCTTGCTACCTGCAAACTTTTTAAGACCACCTAATATTTTAACTGGACTTTCTTGTTTCATTGTAAACGCCGACGAGCCTGGTCTGTAGTCGTTTGTTTTATTAGCCATTGCAGGATCTTGCTTTATACCAGGAAGCGTGTGTCCTTTCATTGTAAATTTTGCTTTTGTTTTTCTAGGCATTTTTTTTATTTTTAAATTGTTGTTTTGCTTTTGTACCAGCTTTATAAGCTAGTTGTTCCCAAGGAAAGTTTTTATTTCCTTCTTCTAAATATTTTCCTTTATATAATATCTTACCGTTTTTTCTAGGATATTTTTTACCTCTCCACATNACGTANTCATCTGTATAGCCTAACTCACCTTTTTTCATACGAGCCATNTGATCAGCNTCNTGATTTATTACTTCTGCTTCTAANGCNCTACCTTTTGGTACGTCTTTACTTACAAACACACTACCATCGTTGTTAGCTTCACCAGCTATGCCTTTATCTAGTTTTTTTCTAACTAGTTTAAAAGCTAAATCTTTGTGTTGTTTAGTACCTTTAATAATAGATTTGTTTACTTTAAAAGGCATTTTTATTATTTTAAATACAATCTACCCCCTGCTTTTGAGCCTTCTACATACTCTACATATTTTCTATTAGTGCCAGACTCTACTTTTATTTTACTTAAGTTACCTTCATCTATATTATCAGTGTTAATTTTATTGCCGTCTGCATCAAATAAAAACTCAGGTATACCTGGGGTTGTGTATTGACCTGTTTTTAGTTTACTTTTTTTTTCTTGTTTCATTGGTGAGTTTACAAACCCACTAAAGCCTTTCATTTTAAACGCCATATTATCTATTTTTGTCTTTTATCATATCATCTATAGCTTTATTATAAACTTTATCTGTATATGACTTGTTGTTAAAAAATATACTTCTTTCAGATGTAGGTAAATCTTCTTCAGCTAAAAGTATTCTATATATTCTACTTATAAGCTGAGAACATTTAAATGAAGTTTTGAAAACACTGTACTTTATAGTTGTTCTGTTACGATGTCTCCAAGCTTCTATCCAACCATCTCTTCTTAGTTTTTCCCAACGGTTTTTATCCCAACTCATAGTATAAACCCCGTTTATAAAATCGTTTCGTGTAAATCTTTCTTTACAATCTAAGTAAATTAATAATTCTAAGTCTGCGTCTGTTAATCCGTAAGTTTTACAGGCCCATTTACGTACGAGCCTGTAATACTTAAAGATATTCATTTCACGCAGATCCTGCGCGGTTAGTCGCATTTATTACGATGCAGTAGCTGTTTGCTGTACACCACTTATTCCGCTTTCGTTTTGAAGCGTCAAGTTAATGTCTTGCATGTCATCTCTAACAATAACCATACCGTTGACTTTACTGTCATCAGCTATAATGTCACATAATTCTCTCATAAACTCTTTATGTTTTTGAGATCCGTGAGTCACTGTTATTGTATCTACATCAGAAGTAGCACCAACATCACCTGTTTTACCTTGAAAATGTAATTCAGTTGTTGTTGCTGTTTGATAGTGTATACCTTGTAAATACCTAGAATTATATACATAAGCATTGTTAGCAAGGTAAGGTTTAAGTTGTGTTACTATGATATTATCATTTTCTGAAGCAGTGCTTGAAAGAGTAAATCCATTAACAGCATCAGTAGCTACTGGTGTAAAAGAAATTAAACCAGAAGTTGGATGAAAAGTACAAGCAGCTGTTATATCTACTGTTACTCCAGCGGTTGGTGATCCACCAAAGTAAGCAGTACCAAAAGACTGGTTAGCGTGAGCAACTACAGTTATTTTTAAACCACCGTTTGCTATAAAATCTATACCATCAGGTGTTGGGTTATCAAAGTTAGAAGTGTCAAGTACTACACCATTAGATGGATCTCCGTCTTTGTCTACGTTATTAAAAGTTTCGCTAGCACCACTGTCTAACCCAAAGTATAAGTACTTGTCTCTTATTGTTCCGTTTTTATTCATAATTTTTTATTTTTTAAATTTATAATTGGGTTATAGCGAGAAGTCGCATTCAGTTATATGCACACTGCAAAACTCTCCACCTGCTTCGTCAGCTATTACTATAAAACCATCTTTAGGTTCGCTAGACATAGCAACGCATACATCTTGCATAACTTCAAATGATCTACCGGGAGCATGAGTTAACGTTACTGTAGTTTCAGCAGCTTGAGTATTATCTTTGTCGTGAAAGAACATTTTTGTTTGATTTCCAGCCCCAGTATCTATTGGACCCATAGCTATAAAGTTAGCTGCGTTTAATAATACAGCATCGTTTGCAGCATCTGAAGGATCATTTCCTATTGAAAAATATAGTGTTTTTACCATTTTTTATTTTTTTTAAGTTAAAATTAATTTGCGTCATCTACTGTAACAGCTCCTTGAAATGGTGACACATACTCTCCATTTAATTCATCTGCTAAAACTAGCATGTTTCCTTTAGCGTAATTTAACGCGCCAGTAAAAGCTCTGCAAGCTTCTTTAAAATTAGACGTTCCAGCTCCAGCCGCTAAGGTTGGTAGTGTTAAAGTAACGTCTCCAGTTTTTGTATTGTATAGTTCAGGTGACTTAAAATGTATAATAGCAGTAGTAGCACTAGCTATTTCCATCGACATAAAGTCTGATCCTCTAAAACATACAGTATCATCTGCAGTACCTGCTAATTCATCAGATACATACAGCCAAGTTTCTCCTCTCATAATTTATTTTTTAGGATTAATAATTTGTTTTTGTTTTTAAGTATATGGTAAGGTTTAAGGTTTAGGTTTAATCTATTAATACTACGTCTTGTTGTTTAATAACGTAGTAAAAATTTTCTTTATGTTGCACGCCGTGACCAGCGTGTTTGTCGTAATATATAATATCATCTTTACTTATGCCTTCTACTTTGTGTCCTGTTGATATTACTTTTGCTTTTAGGTACCTATTGTCACTATCTACTTCTTCTGTTAGTATAAGGCCACCTACGTTTTTTTCTTGTTCTTTAATTTGTTTAATTACAATATAATAGTTAACTGCTTGCATGTTGTCTTTTTAATTCTTTTTTAGCAGCTCTAGCAAGTCTTGCCTGTTCCATTTTACCCATTACTTCTGCTCTTTGTTCTAATACTGTTAATATTTGTATTTTACGAGCATATGGCTTGTTTATACGTTTTACTTTAGCTATGGTTTTTCTGGCATCTGCTACAGTTGCAAATTTAATACTTACTGTGTCTTTTGGATTTTCATCAGTATATAGTCTTCTACCACTGCCTTTTGGTTTTTTACCTGTACCAACTACAGGATCTTTACGTTTTAAAGGTCTATTAGTTTGCATATTAATAAACCAGTTAGCAAGCTGTTTATCTCTTGTTGTTGCGTCTGGTCTATTTTTAAGCTTTCTAGCTTTCTCTATAGTTACATCTCCACCGTATAATTTACTTATTCTAGTTTTTAATACACCTCTATATGCTTTATGTTGACTCATTTAATCTTATATTAGATATTACACAATCGGCAGATATAATAGTTAACACAACACTAACAGCATTTTTTAAAGCTGTTTTAGTTACTAGCACTGGGTCTATTATACCATTATCAACCATATCAACTTCTTTACCTGTAACTACATCAATACCTAAGCCTTTTGATGGTCTAGGCCCTATTTGCTCAAAACCAGCGTTTGTTAATATAGTTTCAAATGGAGATTTAATAGCGTTTAATAATATTTGTTCACCAATATTATCTGCTTTTATAATTTGTGATGCGTTTAACAAAGCTATACCACCGCCTGGTACTATACCTTCTTGTAAAGCAGCTTTTGTAGCGTATATAGCGTCTTCAACTCTGTCTTTCTTTTCTTTTAATTCTACTTTAGAGTCTGCACCAACGCGTATTATACCTACGCTACCTGATAACATTGCTATTCTTTGCTCTATTTTTTTCTTAATATAGCCGTTTTTTTCTTTTTTATGTAGTTTTTTTACTTCTTTTACACGTTGTTTTACGCTTTCGTCGATATTTTCAAGTGTAATTACTGTGTTTTTATTATCAGTTACACATTTTTCAGCTTCACCTAGTACATCTAGCGATATTGCGTCTAAATCATCACCTAATTCTTCGTTAATTACTGTAGCATTTGTTAAAATTGCTAAATCTTTTACAGTTTCTTGTTTTGTTGGGCCAAAACCTGGTAAATCTACAATATTTACTTTAATATTACCTTTAACTTTGTTCATTAAAAGCGCAGATTTTACCTGTTGTGCTACTTGAGCTACTATAAGTAGCGATCGGTTGTTCTTTATTGCAAACTCTAGCACGTTTTGTATTTTTCTAACGTTAGGTATTTCACTTGAAACTATTAAAACTAGTGGCTTTTCAAGCACACATCGCTGTTTTTCAGTGTCTGTAACAAAATGTGGTGATGTTAAACCACACTCATCAAGCTTTACGCCATCAACTACATCAACATAAGTGTTATCTGCCTCTGATTCTTCCATTAAAACAACACCATCTTTACCAACTTTTTGATATGCATCGGATATTATAGCGCCTAATTCAGCATCGTTGTTACAACTTATAGAAGAAACACTGTTTAACATGTCATCTTTTACATCTATTCTAACGCTATCAAGATAATTGTTGATTTTTTCAAGCCCTGATCTAACACCTTCTTTAATATCACGAGTAACACCACCATGTGCTAGNTCATGATTAATTTCTTTTATCAGTGNTTCAGCAAGGACAGTAGCTGTAGTAGTACCGTCACCTGCTTCTTTCACTGTATTTCTAGCTGCTTCTTTAATTAAAGTAGCACCCATATTTTCAACCGGATCATACAAGACTACGCTTTCCGCCACGGTTACACCATCTTTTGTAATGACCGGTTTGCCGCGTCCATCTTCGTATATTACGCATTTTCCGCTTGCGCCTAATGTGGATTTTACGGCTTTCGCTAGCTTTTGAACGCCAGCTATTATTCTATTTTTAGCTTCACTGCCAAAGTTAAGTTGTTTGACAATTTCACTAGGTAAATTGTATTCCATTTAATTAAATTTAATTTATTATTACTCGAAAGTTTTTATTACTTTAGGCCCTTTTACAGAGTCTAATTTTTTAGAAAAGTGGTCGATGCTTCCATCAATAGCTGTTTCAGCACCATCTACTGTTTCTCTTCTAGTAACAGAGTACCAGTCTTCACCATCTGGATTAGATACTTCTGTTTGATAAAAACCATTTGGTAGTTGAGTTATCCTCCAGTTTTTCTTATCTGCAAGGTGTTTCCACTGGTTAATAGTTTTTTCATTAGGTTTTTGGTTGCCAGTTAAAGTACTGGTCTTATAATATAAATACGTCATTGTTTTTGGTTTTTGGTTAATATAATTGTTTATTTATAACTAGCTTTTTAAGAAGTCGGCTTAAATGGTTTCCCAAAAGACGATACAACTTTTTTAGCTTTTCTAGTTTTTTCGTCGTATGTGATACCTCTTTGTTTTTTAAGGTAATCTCTAAAATCTTTATCTGTGTTATATCTTTTTCTTATAGCTGGGTTGTTAAAATCAACCATACCTTTTGGCAGGTTTGTTGTCTTTTTTGCAGGAGAAGCTTTTTTCATTTTAGCACCTGATTTCCCCATGTTTTCAACAAGTTTTTTTCTATCAGCTGCAGACATTTTTGTCATATCACCTAATTTTCCTGTTTTTTTACTAGGTACTGGTTTTAGTCTACCAGTTTTATTTTTTGTTTTTGGTTTTGCTATTTTAGCAGGAGATTTTTTCATGTCATTAGCACCTTTGCCATCTACTGCAAAGTCAGGGACCATTTTACCGTCAGGTCCTTTTACCATATTCATCTTTTGCTTCATAGGCTGACCTTTCTTCATTTTCATAGCATCACCTTTTTTCATATTCATAGGCTCGCCTTTCTTCATTTTACCTGGTGCAGCTTTAATAGCAGCTTTTAAACCTTCATTTAACTTGCTTTGATCTCCTTTTAAAGCTTTTTTTGTTGGAGCTTTTTTCATCTCCATTGGTGATCCTTTTTTCATCATCATAGGATCTTTTTTCATTTTAGCCATAGCTTCTTTCATTTTAGCCATTGACTCTTTTTTCATTTTCATAGCAGCTTCTTTCTTCATCTTCATGACTTTGTCTTTCAACTTCATNNCAGATTTAGATGCTATGCTACCCAGTTTNATTGGGTTGCCTTTCATTTTAAATGCCATTTTTTTTATTTTTGATTAATTAAACGTTTAATTGTAACTAGTTAGTTTTTNTAATAATNACATGTAAACAATTTAATTTAAGTGAAGTGTGACACTTGCCTGCTACTAGGTATATATTAATAGGCTTATGTCATATTTTTACGATATTATAAATTTTGGAGTAGGATGTTGCCCCCACCCTATACACCCCTGCCTGCCTAGAAAAACTGCACTTGTAACACCGGGCCCCCATACTTTATATGTTTTTTNTTTTACATTTATATATATTATCNAANTANNTTTGTATTAACTTTGTTTTTANTATAACTATTTTTTTACCAAGTAACTACTACTACATGTAGATAATATAATTGTAAATAATAAATAATAATAATAATAATAAAAATAAATTAATATGAAATTAACAACCAAAAGATTTGTAATAAGAAAATCACTCATCGGTAAAAAATGTATAATAACATTTGAAAATAAGAAAGGTAAAACAATTACTTATAATCATGATGAAGTATATAGTAGAAATAAAGAACGTTTTGAAAATATGAGTTGTTTTCAAAAGTATAAAAGTTATACTAACACAAATAATATTCCAACTTTTTGTAGATAATATTATAAAAATAATTTTNTTGAGTNGNCAAGTGACGGACAGTACTTGTCTACTTAAAATAATACATAAACAAATAATATACTTTTATTACCAACTAAATACGGAGTAAAGTCGATAATATAATTAAATAAATTAAATAATAAAAAAAATAATTAATAATAATTTTTAATAAAATAAATATACTATGTCTAATAAAATAAAAAATAATAATTTAAATATAATAAAATTAAACAATAAAATATTTTTACCCTTTAAAATACACCAACTACCTAAATATTATAATAAAAATTTAGAACAATTTAACTTTAAAGGTTATATATATATAAGTTTAAGTTCTATAAAAGAACACTCACCTAACTTTAATTATAAAAACTTTATAAATACACTGGTATTTCACCACACTTTAAACAATAAAAATTATAGGTAACAAACTAATTACGACTATAACTAGATAATATAATAAAATAAATAATAAATTAAAATAATAAACTATGTCCAATATAAAAAATAAAATAATAGAAGAAACAGTAGAAACTATAATAGATAACTTAGAAGATAAATTAGTAGATTACATGTACGAGTACGGTAATTATAGTGAGTCAGATAATAAGTTTTATAGTGATAAAGAAGAATTATTCTCTGAAGTAATAAAAGAAATATCGAACAGACTAGTAAACACGAAATAATTACGAAGTCACACAGATAATATAAATGTAAATAATGTTAAACTAAAAATAATAAAATTATGTCAAAATTAAATTTAAACTCAAAAAGGTTTGTAGTGAGAAAGTCACTAGTAGGTAAAAACGCGGAAATTACTGTGTTGTTTAAAAGTGGTAACAAAGTCACTTACAATCACGATAAAGTATATTCACTAATGAAAGATAAGTTAGAAAATATGGAGTGTTTCAAAAAGTATAAATCTTACACTGCGACGAATAATATTCCAGTAATACTCAGAGACAAGAAACTAGTTTAAGTTTCTCGTACGTTGTAATTACGACAATAGTAAGATAATATATATGTAATCGATAAATACTTTGTATGAAGTGCCTATTAGTACAAAGTGATTACACTCGTAGTTCCACTTGTTTAGCGAGTTATAAAAAATGCGAATGAGTATCAGTACGAATGGTTAATAGTGGTTCGATTCCACTCCGTACTACTATGATTATAATAAATAAAATAACAGGAAGAGATGTTTCTCGTGAGTACCTCGCTTTAATGAAAGGTATTATTACTAGAGATGAATTTGAATTAATAACACTAACAATTAAATAACTATGCAAAAAGTAAAAGAAAATTACGTAGCAGAGCTTATAGTTGCTGGTGCAGTTACACTAGCGTTATTAAGTTCTTGTGAAGTAGGTGAGTCGGCAAAAGCAATGCCAGCTGTTCATCCGCTATATAATCAATTTAGCGAAGAAGAAAAAGGAGTTTATAACATGCTTAACGCAGAAGATAGAGAAGTTATTAACAGAAACACTGAACTTTATCAACTACGTCAAGCATTAGATACAAATTACTATTATGACTGGTAAAATAATAACAACATTAGCAATAATTGCGCTTTGCTCTTGTAAAACTACAAAAAAAGAGCCTATAAAGTGCTGCGATAAAGACACCGCTCACGCGTTATGGGAGTGTGGTGAGGATTTAGAATATGAGCATTACGAACTAATTACGAATACTAACAGATAATAATAATATAAAATGCAAAATACTATTAAAAAAATAAATAATAAAATAATAAAGTTAAACAATATTAACTATATTAAAATAACTAACCCAAAAGAATATAAACAATTTATTAAATATAACTATAACTATTATGTCAAACTCGAACAAGTCTAAAAAACAAAACAATAAATACAAAGTAAATAAGCAAAGCGATACTGAAGCTCAAGCTATATTTGCTATGATACAAATGGAAAAGCAACGCAAGGCAAATAATCCACCTGCTGCTTGGCCTAATAATAATAGAGATGGATTAGATTAAAATGAAAACAATGAAATGTATAACAGTATTAGATTTTGAAATAGGAAAAGTATTTCAATATGAAGTAATGAGACAAGAAGGTTGGAATCCTGACTGTGAAAGTATAGAAGAATTTTTATCTAGTGTTGGTCACAACTTAAGTAATTGTGAGTGGATGGTTCATGATGACTCTGAAATAGCTTGTAGAAAAGCACAATGGACAAGATTTCCAATTACAAAATAAATACGACAAACTACAGATAATATAAATATGAAATGTAAATGCAATAAAATAATACCTGAAGGCAGAGTTAGGTTAGGTTTTAGAGTTTGTGTAAGCTGCTCGTCAGTCGAGATGTACGGCTGCGCTCCGCTAATCAATCACAAAACTGGTAATTCTATACAAATTATGTCAGCTTCTGATGCTGCTAAAATAGCTAAGCTAACTCGCCGAAAAGGTTATGGTACAATGTTAAAATAATTAAGTAATATGAAAACAATATATAAAGGCGACACCCGCTATGAAAAGGTGTATGAACAAATGCAACTACTTGGTATTCAAGATGTTACAACTTATAGACAAAGTAAAAAAGGTACAGTAGTTTGGCGATTACCAATACTATCAGACAGACCAGGCAGATACATTGAGTACGCTTCGTTTAAAAGTGGTTATGTACGTAATCAAGGTGTTGACTGTCATAGCAATTGGCAAATCAACAAGCGTAAAATGAGTGAGCCAATATACTACCCAGAGCACAAGTGGGTTGATGGTTATCAAGTAAAAACAGGTAAGTACTTAAAGTTTACTAGTCGTGGTTGTGAACTAATACCAATAGAAATAGATAGATTAGAGTACATGTTAAAGTATATCATTAAAAACGAGTACATTAAAAATGCTAACAGAGTACAAGAAGGTAAGTTTGTACCAAAGTGGAAGCATGAAGACGAAATAAAACGAACTAAAGAGTTACATGTTTGGCAAGAAGAGCCAGAAGTA
>FUFK010045247.1_pt1 | contig 74039 bp, 64 predicted proteins | sample 1021851 | NCBI WGS metagenome assembly FUFK01 (sample SAMEA51879418, study PRJEB19060) | metagenome | reverse complement strand
CCATAAGTAGAAAGTAACNTGTTNGCNGCANTNACATNTTNTTTTAANNCGGTCGCTTTTGGCACTGTTTATGCCTCTTGTTTTTAATAAATATTCCGCGACTTTTGCTGAGCTAAGTACACCGGGAAGACCCGCTCCAGGGTGTGTNCCGGCCCCNACAAANTAAAGNTTTTNAAGTTTTGTGTCGACATTATGGTATCTAAACCATGCTGATTGCGTCAAATTAGGTGAAATGGAAAACCCTGCTCCATAGGCGCAACGGTAGTTTTCTTTAAACTCCCTAGGTGTCATCCAATGTTCAGCTATTATGTAATCTTCTAGTTTTGGCAGGATAGTTTTGGATAACGCCATTACTATACGGTCACGCAATCTCTNCCCNTCGATATCCCAGTCTATNNTCGCTTGTAAATTAGGTACAGGGCACAAAACATAAAAACTATCACAGTTAGNAGGCGCGAAACTTNTATCGGTTGCAGTNGGTCTATGTATGTAGAGAGAGAAGTCTTCAGTNAGCNTTTTCCGATCAAAAATGTCACTTAANAGTTCTTCGAAGCGCTCTGTTAGCCANATAGTATGGTGNGCAACTTTTTCATATTTAATTGTCGTNCCAAAAAANAATACATAGAGACCCATNGAATAATTTGTTAATCGAGATGGAAACCACTTTTTAAGTCCCATGGANNGTTCTTGATTCANCTTTAAGAGGTNNTTGTAAACCATAGGTGGGTCGGCNTTNCAAATTATATTGTCGAACNTTATTTTTTCATTTGTTNTNGTGTAAGCGCAGGTAACTCTNTTATCNCTCACCGATAATTTTTCTANCTCTGTATTATATTTNATTNTTATTCCATGTCGCTCCATCAANTCGGTCAANTTTTCAACAAGNTCTCCGGTNCCCCCCTTGCAAAAAAAAATCCCCCATTTTTTTTCGAGATAATGAATNAGNGAATAGATAGACGTNGTTGAATAGGGGTTTCCACCAACGAGTAGCGGGTGGATTGAGAAAGCTCTTTGGAGAAGTGGATTCTCGATATAATGTTTAACAAATTGGTTTACAGTGCGATCTGCTCGTAGTCTAACCAAGTGAGGGATTTGTTTCATCATTGACCAGACTGTAAGAAATGGTACATGAGCTAATTTCGAAAAGCCTACATCAAATATTTTCTTCGAAGCCTGCAGCAATCTTTTATAATTTTTGACATCGGACGTGGAGAATTTTGCTATCTCCTTGTCCATTTGCGTGCAGTCGCCGCTATAATTAAATACTTTCCCGTTATGAAAAACGAATCTATACCAAGGCGAAACGGGAACAAACTCTAAATGATCATCGAGGTTTTCACCAAATAACTGAAAAAGTTCTTGAAATAGAAATGGCGCAGTAATAACTGTTGGGCCCATATCGTGCTTGTAACCGCCTATTTTAAGTACTTGAGCTCTACCACCTAATTTATCTAGTCTGTCCACGAGCGTTACATCATGGCCTAGAGCTTTGCAGCGTAGGGCAGCAGCAATACCTCCAAAACCTCCCCCAATAACAAGAGTGCTAACCGATCGTTTGCCTACCAAAACTTAGGGACTTTCGCTTCGATTTTTCGCTGATGGAAATTGCTGTTTAACCGATTNCTCCANATAAGATACTAATGGTNACAGCGCNTNTTGTAATTCTTTTGGGAGNTNNGATTTATANTGATGGCATGCANCAATNTATTGTTGTAATTGTTGTGTNCAAATATCNACCGCCCCNTTCTGTCTAATCTCTGTTAGCCAATTCGTATGGTTCAATCGGAACTTATTCCTAACCCATTCTTCAAATTCCAACCTATGGCCGTTTTTAAGTGTGTCACGAAATGTTATTGAGACAGCGTTAGGTGCGCCGCGATAGAGATCACTGAATGGTTTATTTGAACCATCTTTCCCTAATGCATCAGAGATATCATTTGATATCTGATAGCCTAATCCGAGAGAATGGATGAAGTTTCTTATGGTTTCGAAGTATTCTGTTTTATTTGAAAGCAGAATAGGACCTTCCACTGCGGCACTGAGCAAAGGTACAGTCTTGCTACTGACGAGAGTGTCGTAGCTTTCCCAGTCTAGAATAGGTTCTCCAGTAAATTCCTTGGCTTGTCCAGCGGATAACTCTGACATTACTTTTGCGATAAGTGTTATTGCGGTAGATGAGTCGCCGCTACATTCCTTGGCTGCTAAAGTTGCACACTCGAAACTCTTTGCTACGAGCCAATCGCCGAAACAAATTGCGAGCGGTGCTCCGTGAATTGCAAAGACGGTAGGATGGTCCCTACGAAAATCATCTTCGTCACAAACGTCATCGTGCACTAGCGATGCATTATGCATTAACTCAACTGCGAGAGCCCAGTTTAACCCTACGTCTTGATCAAGACCAACGGCGTTTGAAACGGTTAGGCTAGTAGTCCCTCTAAGCATTTTACCAAACTCNGCAAAATGAGTTTTAGCTACGCTAAATAAGGGGTGCCCNTCTCGNGGAAGCACCTCTAACAATTTGGTCTTCAACTCTTCTTTTACGAGTCCTANTTGACCCGAATCAGATTTAAGGGCGGGAGCGGTGAGTAGTTCAGCTTTTTGTTGCTTCTTAATCGCAAGTAACCCTTTAGTTTCGCGGGCGATATTGTAGAAAGTTATCGCCCGCTTTTACTAAGTCACAACCAGTTTTGGTTATTTATTTGATTCAGGTGAAGTTGCTGCCACCCAAATCACTACACCAAATGCTATTTTATTTATAAAATCAGCTAGGTTGTAGATAATGTTTAANGCTTCTGCATCTCCGCCTCCGGCGTAGCCCCAAACATAACCTATTGGATAGATTGCCCATCCAACTGTTACAATCCACTTAAGAGCGTTGAATGCAGTTTTCGAGGCGTTGGTGCCCTCGCTNGCATTAATTTTGCTCGCNTCGCCNGCAAAAATTTCGTACAGGATATACAACCATCCTGCCATTCCAATGATAAAGTAGATCCAAAGGCCGGACCCATCCTGTCCACCTACTTCACCCAAGTAACCTGCAATCAACATTACAAGTGAGGCGATCAAAAGGCGCCAGAATAAAGCAGCAGCTACCGCTGCAACTGCGGCTAATATTAAATAAAATTCNACTATNTGTAGAGGAACAGTCAATAGCCAGTCAACATATCTAAAGACTATCGGGGACTCACCGGTAGCAACCCAAACTTCTCGCATATAGAAGTAGTGGATAGCGGCAATACCTGTTACCATTGCTGCTACGGTTAGTGATGTCTTCCATTTACCTATTGCTCTGTCACGTTCTACGTAGAAAAAATAGGTCGCAGCTACCATTGCAGCTGAGATAATCCAGAAGGAAACTCCTACGTAGTCCGCTGGATTTAGCATTAATGATTTATCCATGTTCATTTACTCCTCGGGTATAAAACGAAACTATCAACTGAGTATCACTCTTAACCCTTGCCTGTTTTTGTTATCAAAAAGTTGATACCACCGAATCACAATTATAGCATTTTTTATATGACGCAAAAATCCTTATTTTATAAATTAAGCCATTGTTTTTAAACAATAAAGACAAAATCATCTGTATGCTGACCAAAAATCTGCCTCAAAAAGCGGCAGGATACCATCAAATCTTAAGCATGATTAACGTGGCTGTTTCGCTGCCCGAGAACTCGAATTAGGCTTCAATGAGTGGCGTCTTAAGTATTACCTACGGCGTATGAAGCGGCATTCTCTCCGGCAATTTTTCCATAAACGGCACCTGCCATTAGACCACTTCCGCCGGGATAGTTTTCATAAAATAATCCACCAACCAGTTCTCCAGCTGCGAATAAGCCACCTATGGATCTATCGTTGTTGTCAAGGACCGAACCCTTGTCGTCTACTTTCAATCCGCCGAAAGTAAATGTGACACCAGTTGTTGTAATGAAAGCCTCAAAGGGCGGTTCGTCTATTGGTAATGCCCAATTTGTTTTATTTGGATTTAAACCTGTTGTAGCAACACCGTCTAAAATCGAAGGATTAAATTTGCCGGGTTTACAAGCGGCATTAAATTCGTCAATTGTTTTGGTTAATGCAGATGCATTTATTTCTAGTTCTTGTGCTAACTCTGCTATTGTATTTCCGGAAACCTTTGTGACTTGACGGATTCGGTATTCATCTCTCAAGAGCGGGATAGTTTTTTGGTCAAAGATTTGGANCGCGGTGCGATTTGGNTGTTTCATTATTTCGCGTCCAAATTTTACGTAGGTGTGATTGCGCAAATCCTCGCCTTCATCTACAAATCTATTTCCATCGGTATTCACCATTATACCCCATGGGTACGAATGCTTCTGGAAATTATCAAGAACTTCGTAATCGCCGTATTCTGGCGCAGATATATCCCATCCGACAGAGTGACAACCAGACCAATTTCCGTATGCTCGGGCGCCTATATCAATTGCCATCTTTATTCCGTCGCCCATATTATGTTTCGTCCCTCGAACCCGAGCCAGATCCCAGCCAGGGCCAAGATATCTTGCTCTCATTTCAGGGTTGGACTCGAACCCACCACAGGCGAGCACTATAGATCGTGCATTTATCGTCTCAATGCCATCTGGACTCGAAATTTCCAGGCCCGTGATTTTTTTATTTTTATCTTGGATCAAGCGAGTGGCTGCCGTATCGTACCGTATTTCACACCCGATCTGCAGCGCACGCCTTATTTCGGCTTCGACTAAACCGGAGCCGCCGCCCACTGCTTCGATGTTTACACCGCCGTAAAAATGGTGTTTTCCATCGACCATAAAAGACTGCCGGCCAAACATTGGTATAAAACGGATGCCATGATTACGCAGCCATACCATAGTTGGTCTAGAGTTATCGATTAATCGCCACGCCATGTCTTCATTTGCTTGGTGTTTGGTAACTTTCATAAGAGCGTCGTAAAATACTTGTCTGTCGTGTTTTGGTAGGACGATCTGATCGAGTTCTGCTGGNGAAAGATCTGTTAAAACATCAGTTGCTACATCCTCTATATTGTCATAGCAAAAACGAAAGCCGCCGGCGGTAAAATAGGAGTTACCGCCTTTTTCATGTTCCGGTGCTTTTTCTAGAATTAACACGGAGGCTCCATTTTCCCGAGCTGCAAGTGCTGATGTTAATGCTGCGTTTCCAGCCCCAATTATAACGACGTCGTAAGAAGTCACCTTTCTTCCTTTCTTTAGTTTTGATTTGGTTGCGGCTGCATATCGAGCCCTTCCAAAGATAAGCCCTCTAAGCGTGGCATGAGATTAAGTAAATGCTGTGTATATTCATGTTCTGGGTTTTCAAAAAGTACTTCAGTTTCTTTCATTTCGCATAAAAATCCGTCCTTCATAACTCCCACTCGATCACACATTTGTCGGATTACAGGTAAATCATGGCTTATAAACAGCATTGTCAGACCAAGTTCCTCTTGAAGGTCTTTTAGCAAATTGAGAATTTGGGCTTGTATTGATACATCAAGTGCGGATGTGGGTTCGTCACAAATGAGAAACCTTGGCCTAGTAGCTAATGCGCGGGCGATAGAAATGCGCTGTCGTTGTCCACCAGAAAATTCATGAGGATACCTGACTGCGGATTGTGCGCCTAATCCAACATGTTCTAATAAATCTTTGACTATGATTTCAACCTCGCGTCGCGTTTCAGCTAACTGATGAAAGAGAATTGGTTCTGCCACTATATCNAGTACACGCATGCGAGGGTTTAAGCTTGAATATGGGTCTTGAAATATCATTTGCATTTGTTTGCGGAACGGGTCTAGATCGCTTTGTTTTTTTAACGCTGTTAATTCTGTACCTGCAAAATTAATTGCGCCAGAAACCGGCGTATATAGTCCGCAGATGATTCTTGCTACAGTTGACTTTCCTGATCCCGACTCTCCTACCAGTCCAAATACCTCCCCCTCATGGATATCTAAAGAAACATTATTTACCGCATCTAGGAAAATCCTATTCTTTCTCAGAAAAGCTGGCTTAGTAGTAAAGCGCATGCTGATATTTTTTAACTCAACGAGGGGACCTGGCGCTGTTTCGTATTCGCGAGCCTTGCCAAGCCAGTGTTCGGTTATATCGATTTCAGTATTTTTTTCTGCAACGTCTTCTATATACGTGACCTGTGGAAAACGTATAAGTTTAATATCGGGTCTTGGTACGGCGGAGATTAAACTTTGAGTATAGGGGTGGTCAGGATTACCAAGGATCTTTTCTGTCGCTCCGTGCTCCACTAAACGTCCACGATACATAACAGCAACTCTATCCGTAATGTCTGCTATCACTCCCATATCATGTGTGATAATGACCATGCCTACCTGCTTTTCTTTGCACAATCCTCTCATCAAATCAAGGATTTGGGCTTGTATCGATACGTCGAGAGCCGTCGTAGGTTCATCTGCTATAATGAGGTTAGGTTCAGCACAAAGTGCTAATGCCACGACAACTCGCTGTCGCATTCCTCCAGAAAACTGGTGTGGATATTGTTTGACGCGGACATCGGGATCAGGAATGCCAACTTGATCGAGTAGTTCAACCGCTCTTTGTCGAGCGTCATTTTCCCCAAGCTCTAGATGCAAGTTAATTGTTTCGACCAGCTGATTTTCAATTGTTTGCAGAGGGTTAAGACTTGTTAGAGGATCTTGGAAGATCATTCCAATTTCTTTACCACGTATCTTCTGCTTTTCGGAATCTGGCAGATTGTCTATACGATTGCCGTCAAGGAAAATTTCCCCTTTCGTCATTTCTCCAGGTGGTTCTAATAGACCTATAAGTGCGTTACCTACAGTTGATTTTCCCGCGCCAGATTCGCCAACTATTCCTAGAATATCCCCTTTTTCGAGGGAGAGAGAAACGTTATCTACAGCTCTTAAAACTGATTTGCGNCTGGGGAACTCTATTTCGAGGTTGTTTATTTGAAGAAGCGTCAATTTAGTCACCGTAGTTTAGGGTTTAGGGCGTCACGTAACCAGTCGCCTAAAAGGTTCACGGCCAGAACAAGAAGAACCAGGGCTACGCCGGGGAAAATTGTTATCCACCATTCTCCAGAGAAGAGAAAATCATTGCCTATTCTGATAAGCGTTCCTAGAGAGGGTGTGGTTGGTGGTACACCTACCCCTAAAAAGCTGAGAGTAGCTTCGGTAATAATTGCAATAGCTAGGTGTATAGTTGCAATTACAAGAACTGGTCCCGTTACATTCGGTAATATGTGGCGTAGAAGAATCGTCCATTTTCGAATGCCAATAACCCGCGCCGCCTGCACATATTCTTTCCCTTTTTCTACTAACGTCTGCCCTCTGACTGTCCGAGCATATTGAACCCAACCAGAAATTCCAATGGCGAATACGAGTACATAAAGAGCTACTTCGTCGTGGTGTTCGCGAGGGAGTAATGTTCTTGCTAGTCCATCTACCAGCAAGGCTATAAGTATAGCTGGAAAAGAGAGTTGAACGTCCGCAACACGCATTATAAATGCATCTAGTCGGCCTCCTACATAACCACTAATGAGACCNAGGCCTACGCCAAGGATTAGAGAAAAAATAACTGATGCAAAACCAACAAATAATGAAATTCGTGAGCCATATATTATCGTTGAAAGAATATCTCTTCCTTGATCGTCCGTACCTAAAATGAATCGAAGTTCCCCATCATCCATCCAAAAAGGTGGGAGACTTGCGTCTAATAAATCTATGCTAGCTAAATCGAACGGGTCATGGGGCGCGATGAGTGGTGCAAAAATTGTAACTATTAGATACAATAGCGTTACGCAGGCCGACGCAACAATAACGGGAGATCGTGTAAAGCTAAACCAGAGATCGCTATCACGCATCTGTCCAAAGTAATCAATTAAAGTTATGGGGTTTTTATTTTCTTTCATTACTAACTACTGGCCATTAACAAGTGCCTTGTCGACACGAAGTCTGGGATCAACAACAAAGTAAAGGATGTCGACAACCATGTTAATTACAACAAAGAAAAATGCGATTAGCACGAGGTAGGCTGCCATCACGGGAATGTCAACTTCGCCAATAGCCTGAATGAAAAGAAGTCCCATGCCAGGCCATTGAAAGACGCTTTCGGTTATAATAGCAAACGCTATGATAGAACCAAGCTGAAGGCCAGTTATTGTTATAACAGGGACAAGTGTATTTTTTAGAGCATGCCTAAAATGAACGGCTCGAGTTGGTAGGCCCCGGGCACGCGCAAACTTAATAAAATCTGCTCGCAACACCTCTAGCATTTCCGCTCTTACTAGACGCATGATCAAAGTCATTTGAAAAAGTGCAAGTGTGATAGAGGGCATTATAAGGGATTTTAAACCTGAGGCTGTTAAAAAGCCACTGGTCCACCAACCAATTTCTACTACGTCTCCCCTACCAAAAGTTGGAAGCCAACGTAATATGACGCCAAAAAATAAAATAAGTAGAATTCCAATTAAAAATGTTGGTAACGACACCCCGACAAGTGAAATTGTCATGAATGTTCTTGAGAGGAAACCATACCGCTTGAGCGCTGTATAAACACCCATCGGAATACCGATTGCGAGTGCTAAAATAGCCGACACTAGTGCTAGTTCAAGTGTAGCCGGCAACCGCTCGGCTATGAGTTCCTTGACAGGACGTCTGTGTTGATACGAGAGGCCAAATTCACCCACAGAAGCGTCTCGGACGAAACGATAGAATTGGATTATGAAGGGATCATTTAAACCAAGACGCTCTTTTAGTTCTGCACGCTCTTCCAGGGTCGTATCTTGACCGACCATATTATTAATCGGATCACCAACATATCTAAACAATGCGAAAGCAATGAGTGCAACTGTCAGCATTACAACTACTGATTGCAGTAGACGTTTAAATATAAATGCTAGCATAACCTCAATTAACCTCGGGAATGGCTTACTTCATAAAAAGAGACTGGTTTTACGTATTTTTTCTAAAAAATCCTGAGGAGGAATTATTAATTATCCTCCTCAGGGAGTTAGGGATTTAATTAACGTTGACGTATCTGAGATCCAAAACGTTATCTGGACGCTGAATCAGATCAACCTTTTCGGATATTCCCCATGAAAGCGGCTGTTGATGCAAGGGAATATGACCTACTTCATCCTTGTGTATTTTGAATGCTTCATCGATCATATTCTGTCGTTTTTCTTGGTTCGTCTCGGATTGTATAGAAGCGGCAAGTTCATTAATTCTTGGATTACAGTAACCTCCAAGATTAAAAGCTCCTAGTTTGTCAGGACCACCTCTACACGCCATCAAAGAAGATATCGGATTGTGGCTATCGAATGTCGATGGGGTCCATCCTAGTAAGAAAAAGCTCGTGTCATAGTTATTCTGAGCTAACACCTTGCCAAAGTACTTTGACTTCGGCTGGGCTAATAAGGTTACCTTTATTCCGATCTTGGCTAACATGGATGCGGAAGCTTGACAAATACGCTCATCATTGACGTAGCGATTATTTGGGCAATCCATTGTTACCTCAAAACCATCTGGATAACCTGCGTCGGCCAATAACTTTTTTGCACCTTTNGGATCGTAAGAGGGTCTATCATTGAGAGCAGAATTAAAACCATTAATTTGTGGAGCTACCATCAGCCCTGCCGGTACGCTCGCTCCTCTCATTACTTTCTTTTTGATGGCGTCGATATTAATTGCTTTTATAAACGCCTGCCTTACCCTGAGGTCTTTAAATGGATTTTTGCCCTTAATATTTGAGTAAAGTAATTCGTCTCTTAACTGATCAAAACCAAGAAAAATTGTACGTGCTTCAGGACCTGCTAGAGGTTTTACCCCTTTCGCATCATCGAGTCTTTTCCAGTCCTGAACAGGAACAGGATATGCCATGTGAACATTACCAGAAATCAAAGCAGCAACCCTTGTGGCGTCTTGGGCAATCGGCGTAAATACTGCTTTTGTAATATTGCCTTTTACGGAGCCCCAATAGTTAGGGTTTATCACGAGTTCTGTTTTCACACCCGACTGTCTCGCACCGAGCATAAATGGTCCTGTACCGTTCGCGTTAAGGTTTGCATAGTTTCCTTCATCGCCACCTTTAACATTTGTAGCCTCTAATGCTTTGTGTTTTTCAGCCCACTGTTTATCCATAATGTAAAAGATTTCCAACTGTAGTGGCAGTATAGGATTTGGAGCGGGAGTGACGAGATCAATAGTGTGCTCGTCCACAATACGCGTTTCTTTTATAAGTGCGGCCACAACTTTCATGTCCGAACCTTCAGTACTTAGTCTTTTTACAGAAAAAGCTACATCGTCTGAGCCTAGTGACGACCCATTATGAAACTTAACACCCTTTCTTAAATTGAAACGCCAGACGGTTGGTTCTATATTCTTCCAGCTCTCGGCGAGCGCACCGACCATCTCCATTTTTTCATTTCGAATAACTAAGCCTTCATAAATATTACGTTGAAAACCTAGTGTCATGGTCTCAAATAAACCGTGCGGATCCATTGTTTGAAGATCGCCCTGGAATGCCCACCGAAATGTTTTGGACTCGGCTGGTGTAATGGCCATCCCAAGCGCTGCGANAGCAGCAAAAGCAGTTAATCTAAATTTCATTTTATGCTACCTCCCTAGCATAGGTTAATCCCTTCTCTGAGATTAAAGTCGGCGTCCCAGAGGGTGTCATTTCACGTTATTAGAACGTTGCGAGCAATGCAAGAGAAGGGTGACTTTACGCAGCTCAAAAATGTGAAAACTAATACATGTTTGAAGTAATAACTGCTGTGCCGTTGGATTTATATAGTGTTAAAAGACGTTTTTATAAAAGACGCCATCTTTCATTATTTTGGGAATAAATTTCGCGTCATTAGTTAAAAGGCCAATATCTTTTGAAGGATTACCGTCCACGATAAGAATATCGGCGAGAGCATTTTCTTTTATTACACCGAGTTCGTCGCTCATATTTAAGATCTCAGCATTTACCTCAGTTGCATGCCTAATTGCTTCATAATTTCCCACCACTTCGGCTTTTATACTTAATTCATCAGATTGATATATCTGGCACTCTCCCAGAAGNTCTGATCCGTGCCCNATTTTTACGCCATTNTTTTNTGCGANTTCAATTGCATTNAGTCCGACATCGAGAACATCTTTTAGCTTACCAATAGACACTTCTGGGAACCCAAAAGATTTACCATGCTTATATAAAGCTCTGTAAGTGACGTTTGTTGGCACTAGGAACGCATCATATTTAGACATCACTCTAGCGGATTCTTCATCAAGTAGATTTCCATGTTCTATAGTACGAACACCGTTCTCAATTGCCCGGGTAATAGCCTTAGGGACGTACGCGTGTGCCATTACATACGTTTGTGCAGCTTCAGCTTCTTCACAGATCGCGTTTATCTCTTCTATAGAATATTGTGTGTTTTGAATTGGATCGTTTGGCGATGCGACGCCACCACCTGCCATTATTTTTATCTGATGTGCACCCTTCCTCAGTTCATCACGTGCGGCCCGTCGGCACTCATCCACACCATCCGCTATTCGGCCTAGTTGCTGCGTCGATGCTAAACAGGCACAAGTGATCGGGTGTGACTCTGATGTGACAGGCCTCATGTCACCATGGCCTCCGGTTTGACTAAGTGACAAACCAGAAACAAACAACCTAGGTCCGATTAAAAGACCATCTGTTACAGCATTGGCTAGCCCCCTGTCAGCACCTCCGGCGTCACGGACTGTTGTAAATCCCCGCATTAGCATTTGCTTCATAAATTTACCTGCATCTGCCGTTAAGTATGATACCGGAATATCACTTAGGCGCCCGACATTTACAATTGTAGCCTTTACATGAACATGAGCATCAATTAGCCCAGGCATTAGCGTCATACCCTTAACGTCGATATTGTGACTAGTTTCAGATTTAATTGGTTTATCAGATACCTCAACAATCCGATTGTCTTCCACTAGGACGTGGTGATCCGATCGAAGTTCTGTGGATTGTCCATCAAGTATTGCTGCATTTTCAAATAGGAATGAGGCCATGATGTGATCCCTAATTCATCTCAAGGAGTTTGTACTTTAAGTAATCAAAGCTTAACTTAGAAGAATTTAAGTTGCCCAGAACACGTGCCTGTAAATTAACTAGGGTGAGCGAGACAAACCAATCTAATTCAACGCCTCTCTGACAAAAGCGAAAGCTGTTTGATATGTTCATCAGTTTGTTGATCTTGCAGCTGAGTAGGATAATCGCCGGTGAAACAGTGATCGGTGTATAATGGATTATTGGGGTCGCGTCCTTCTGGGTGACCCATTGCTTTATAAAGACCATTGACACTTAAAAATGAAAGACTATCCGCCCCGATAAACTCCCGCATTTTCTCCAACGTTTGGTTTGCCGCCAAAAGTTGATCTTGTACCGGTGTATCAATTCCATAATAGTCAGGATATTTTATTGGAGGTGAAGCAATTCGCATATGAACCTCAAGTGCTCCAGCGTCTCTCATCATTTGGACAATTTTTATAGAGGTTGTTCCGCGAACGATTGAGTCATCGATTAGTATTACCCGTTTGCCACCTACAAGAATCCGGTTTGCGTTATGTTTTAATTTTACGGAAAAAGCGCGTATTGATTGTTGCGGTTCTATGAATGTTCTTCCAACATAATGGTTCCTGATAATACCTAATTCAAAAGGTATATTCGCAGCCTCGGCATATCCGATTGCTGCCGGCACGCCACTGTCTGGGACGGGGATTACTACATCAGCCTCTACACCAGATTCTTTAGCTAGCTCGCGTCCAAATGACTTTCTGCATTCATAGACGCTTCGTCCACCAACCGAACTATCCGGCCGAGCAAAATAAATGTATTCGAAAACACATGGCCTGGGTTTCACTGGTGGAAACGGTTTTACGCTCTCAATACCATCATCTGTTATGACAACAATCTCGCCGTTTTCTACTTCGCGAACAAAGTTTGCCCCGATAATATCTAATGCACAGGTTTCCGAGGCAAGAATGTAGCTTCCGTCTAATTCTCCAATTACAAGAGGGCGTATGCCTAACGGATCTCTCACGCCAATCAATTTCTTATTGGTGAGCACAACAAGGGCGTAAGCGCCCTCAATTTTGAAAAGAGCGTCAATAAACCGGGCTAGGGTATTGCCGCGCTTCGAGCGAGCGATTAACTGCAAAATAGTTTCTGTGTCAGAGGTAGTTTGGAAAATACATCCGCTGTTCACCAATTCATCTCTAAGTGTGACAGCGTTTGTTAAATTCCCATTGTGAGCAACCGCTAATCCTCCCCCAGCTAAATCCGCAAAAAGTGGCTGTACATTGCGTAGGGTTGTTTCTCCAGTAGTAGAGTAGCGAACGTGTCCAATTGAATTTCTGCCAATTAACTGTTCTAGCACAGAAGCTTTGGTAAAATTTTCACTTACTAGACCGAGCCGACGTTCGGCGTTAAAGCGCTCTCCATCGTAGCTTACTATTCCTACCGATTCTTGGCCTCTGTGCTGAAGGGCATGCAGGCCAAGGGCTGTTAGAGCAGCTGCGTCGGGATGGCCATATACGCCGAATATACCGCATTCCTCACGCAAGCGATCGTCATTAAAATCTAGATCGGGTAGTTCATTCACCAAATCTCTTACAGCTCCTATAACGCTGTTTTATTTATCGAAAGTTATATACTTACTTGAGTGGCATGTCTTGTTTTTTGTAACATAACTACTCATGGTAGCTAGTTTNTTNGTGATGATGGGGAAAAATTTTTGTGAAAAATATGACGAAATTACTTAGCGACAAAGAAGTTATACAAAAAGTGCTTGATCAAATTTCAGATAAAACAACTGATCTTGGTGATCAAACATGGCGCGAATCGGTAGACAATTATCGGTCCGAAAAGCGATTTTCCACAGAGTTAGACCTATTCCAGCGACTACCAATTGTCTTTTGTCCATCTGCGGCCTTGGCTAAAAGTGGTTCCTATGTCGCCCGAGATGTTGGTGGTGTTCCTCTGCTGGCAGTTAGGGGAAAGGACGGAGTCGTGAGAACTTTCTACAATAGTTGTAGGCATAGAGGCATGATATTAGCCGAAGGCAGCGGAAACGCCTCAAAATTCATTTGTCGTTACCATGCGTGGGCCTACGGGTTAGATGGTAACTTGCTGAATGTATCAGGGAATGAGGGTTTCCCCGATTTAGATAAAAATTCCCATGGCCTTATTGAAGTCGAGACACAGGAAAAGTGCGGCCTAATCTTTGTAACCCAGAAAAAAGCCATATCTGATGGCGCTCTAGCTAGTTTGCCAACGCTCATTTCTGAGGATCAAAAAGTCTTCGATTATTCAACATTTGTAGATGAGGCGAATTGGAAGATTCTTTTGGAAACGGCCATGGAAGGCTATCACATCAAAGCGTTGCATAATAAAACCTTTTANCCCTATGGTTTCGATAATTTAAATATTGTCGAAACGTTTGGAATGAACTCCCGAATAGTTTTCCCTTTTCGACGTATTGAAAAATTAAGGGAAATCCCAAAAAATGATTGGAAAGCAGATGGGATGCTTACCTATGTAATACAAATATATCCCAATGCGCGATTATCAATTCTTTCGAATCATTATCAGTTGGTCATAATGGAACCGATTTCCGTTTCAACTTCTCGATGGCATGTCTATAGACTTACGCCGCCGAACACGACAGTTTCAATTGAAGACCTTGAGCGCTCAAAAAAAGACGCCGCTTTTGTAAAAGACACTGGTGTTGAAGAAGATCGAGAGGCCGCTTGCTCAATACAAAGAGGTTTANTGGGAGACGGNAACACTCATTTTACGTTTGGTAGGTTTGAAAAAGCAATTGTGCACTTTCATCGCCAACTAAACGCACATGTAGGTGAGTTATCAAGCTAAATTCAATTAGTCCTTTTCATTCCAAGGTCACATCTGTATCGAATAATTTTTGAACTTGATCACTCGTGTATCCGGCTTCAATCAGTACCTCTCGGCTGTGCTCTCCTAATTTGGGTTGCATTCGCCTTAATGAGGACGGGTTATTTGAAAAACGAATGGGCGGATCAGTCATGCGAATTTTTCCCTCGCTCGGATGATCCTCAATTTTCCAAAAGCCACTGGCTAAAAGTTGTTCATCGCTCAATAAGTCTTCAAGACTGTTCACTTCTGTTACTGGTATCGCCGCCTCGTTAAGAGCTGTTTTCCATTCAGCAGTCGTGCGTGTTGCAATCACTTCCCCTAGCCAATCATAAACTTCTTGAGCATTATCCACCCGTGCAGCATTACTAGAGAAACGAGGGTCGTCTTTCAATTCTTGTTGACCAGCAATCTCAAACATTCGCCGCCAGTTTTCATCGCTGTATGGCAGTACTGCTAGGAAACCATCTTTGGTTGCATAAGGGCGACGTCCTGTATTTAATAAACGGGCATAACCCATGTCAGCGATCGGTGGTTCAAATGCTGCCCCATATAAATGTTCGATCATCACATTATCTACAAGGCTTTCGAACATTGGGACTTCAACAGATTGGCCATTCCCGGTTCGCTCTCGGCAGAACAGGGCTGAAAGGATAGAGCTCAGAAAATTATAAGATGTGGTTTTATCGGCAACGATTGTTGGAACAAACCGTGGTTGATCGGAAACAACTGTTTGCAGCGACGCTATACCTGAGGCAGCCTGTATGATGTCATCGTAAGCTGGATCGTTGGCTCTTGGGCCGTCTGCTCTAAAGCCATAAGCAGCGCAATATATAAGGCTAGGGTTGTTTGCAGTAAAGCGTTCGTAACTTAATTCAAGCTTTTCGGCAATTTTAGGGCGCATATTATGCATAAACACATCCGCCGTATCGACTATCTTCAATAATGCGTCTTTACCCTCACGAGTGCGTAAATCCAGTACAACGCTTCGTTTATTTCTATTCGTAGAGAGAAATACCGCTGCCATACCGGGATTTTTTTTAGGCCCCATATTTCGCGTGACATCGCCTTGAGGCGTCTCAATTTTAATTACATCTGCTCCCATATCACCCAAAGTTTGGGCAGCCCAAGGGCCAAGTATNACCGTTGTAAGGTCGACCACTCTTATTCCGTCTAATGTTCCTGGCACGTTAATCACCTATGTTTTATTAACTCTTAAAAGTAACTTTTGACTTTGTGTATCGAGTAATCGTAAAAAGATTCTCGCGTACATGCTAGTTGGATTATGTCGACAACTCATTTCTGATCAAAAACTAGACCAATTTTCTCAAGTTTTTGGATCATATAATTACTTTTGTAGTGAAGTAAGAGGAGAATTAAACATGCTTTGGGAAAAAGAGGTNGAAATTTGCACACGTGCAGGCGTGATGCAGGGTTTCGCGGCAGCTCCTGCGGATGACGTACCAGCACCTGCTATTATTTTTTACATGGACGCACCTGGCTATCGTGAGGAACTTCGCAATATGGCCNGGCGTATTGCCAAAGCAGGCTATTTTTGTATCCTTCCTGATATGTACTACAGAATGGGTACTCTTCGGTTTAATTTACTGCAGCGAAATGAAGATATGACTAGAGTGATTTTTGCAGCCATGGATCATCTAAGCAATGCGATGGTTGTTGAGGATACGTCGTGCATATTATCGTGGTTGGATGGTCAGGGATTAGCCAAAGCTGGTCCTGTTGGATGCGTTGGCCATTGTATGAGTGGTCGTTACATCACTACGGTGGCGGCAAAGTTCCCAACACGAATAAAAGCGGCGGGCTCTTTATATGGCGTTGGAATTATCACAGATCATGCGGACTCGCCACATTTGCTGCTTCCTGAAATTCAAGGAGAACTCTACTACGCTTTCGCTGAGGTTGATCAGCATGTTCCAGAAAATATTATTCCTGACCTCAAAGATGCTTTAGCTAAAACAAAAATTAAGTATTCGGTTGAGGTATACAAAAACACGCAACATGGATTTTGTTTTCCTGAACGATCTGCTTATGCGCCGGAGGCCGCCGAAGCGACCTGGGCACACTTGTTTGAAATGTGGGAGCGGCAGTTAAAACAACCTGACAAGTAATACTGGTAGTTTGTTTGCTATATTTTAAAGACTTTAGAGTCTATAGGGTATTCGCTTTCGACGGCTCAAAGGCACTGGCTAGATCATCGGCACCTGTTTCCGCAAATTCACTCATTGGATCGCCGCTTATTCTCGTTGCTTGTAAAACACGCGGTTCGGATACGTCGTAAGGACATGCCCTGTGTAATACGCATCGATTGTCCCANATTACAAGGTCGCCAGGTANCCATGAGTGTTTATAAAGCCTTGGCTGCTGGCACGCCTGCTCGAGAAGTGAATCTAATAAATTGTTAGCTTCTTTATCGTCCATGCCTGGAATTTTGTAGGCATGCCTACCGATACAAAGAGCATTCCGTCCCGTTACAGGATGTTTCTTTATGAGTGGTCTGAGTGGGGCTCCTTCGGTGTGATACCCATAGCCTTTCCCGGTTTCTACTTTGTAGCCATTTTTTGCCTGGCTCTGGTAGAGTGAATGGAATGCGGATAATTTAGAAATCTTTTCGATTGTAGAAGGAGCTAACTCATCATATGCCGCTCGCATATCGGCGAACTCGGTTTCACCGCCGCTTGAAGGAACAACTTTTGCCGACAGGACGCCAGCCTTTGCGGCCAGAGGCATATAAGTGCTGTCCATGTGCCATCCCTCATTGCCTCTTAATGTCATGAAACGATGCTTGTCGTCTTTTTCATCGACTTTTAGAACAGTACCGTCAGGTTTTTGGTTGCTTATTGGAACAGCTTTTCCACCCTCGGCCCCGCGGAGCATTTCGATTTCGCCAAAATGTTGGGAAAAATCGACCTGAGCTTCAGCTGATAAATATTGGTCAGGGAAAACTAATAAGGCGTAATCATTAAAAGCCGTATCTATAAGCTGCCAATGAGTTTCAGTTAAGTTCGCCAAATTAATATTCGTAATTACAGCTCCGAGAGTTGCATCAATAGCTTCTATTTGAGGGTTCATTAAACTTCACCTCGCGCGAATTTTAAGTATCCATTAGGAAAATTAGGAACCAAAATATCAGTTCATAAAAGTCTATGAAGCATTTTTTTTATCCCGATTGGAAAAACCTCCAATCTGATGACAAAAATGGTAGTTCATATCAAAAGTCNAAATTTTGGGCATTTGATGAAACAAAAAAAGAAAATAAAATAATCTTCATAAAATCTCAAAATATTCTCTGTGTTCCCAATCGGTAACTTCTGATAGAAATCTGTTAATTTCATTCCTTTTTATTTTCAGTAAATATTCCACAAATTCGTCGCCCAATTTTGTTCTATAAAAAGAACTTCTGTCGAACGCATCGGCGGCTTCAATTAGACTTTGTGGTAACCGATCGGCATCAGTAGTGTACGGTGTTTCTGTCATGGGAGGCGGAGTGAGTTTATGTTCTATCCCATCTAAGCCTGATAAAATTTGTGACATTAAATAAAAATAGGGATTTGCACCCGGGTCCCCGACCCTATTTTCAATTCTAGAATCCTGATCTTCACTCGAACCTAACACTCTTACCATCGCGCCTCTGTTATCTTTGGCCCAGAGGATACGGTCTGGGGCGAGTGACTCAGGTTTATATCTTTTGTAACCATTTATCGTAGGCGTTGTAAAAATACAGCTTGCATCTGCGTTTTTTAAAATTCCTGCAACGAACTGGCTTCCAACGTTTGATAGNGGCAAGCTTTGTTTATCCGAAGCAAAGGCATTTTTGCCATCGCTTCTATTAACCAGTGATTGATGCAGATGCCACCCACTTGCAAAGACATTTTGTAATCCCGGTCGGCACATAAAACTCGCATGGTAACCACTTCTTTTACAAATTTGCTTGGTCGCAGATCTAAAAAGTAGCATGAGGTCTGCGCTTTCTTTGCCAACCAGTGGGGAAAACGTAAATTCAACTTGACTTGGGCCAAACTCTATTTCCACTGTTCGTAGAGGCAAGTCCAAGGCTAACGCGCCCTCCCGAATTAAATCTATTGCCGGTTCAAGTTCATCTAACCTTACCTCAGATAAGTATTGAAATCCGTGCGCTAAAGGTGCGACTTCTGGCGCCGTACCAGGCATTGCTGANTCCTGAAAGCCTAATTTTGGATCGGTAGTTTTGAATATATGAAACTCTATCTCTATGCCGGATAAATATTCGTAACCAAGATTGNAAAGTGCATCCACGGCTTGAGAACATAATNNCCTGCTGGAAAANGGAATAGGATCACCATTCGGANAATAAATATCACAGAGAAACCAGCCTGTTTTTTTTGACCAAGGAAGGACCTTAAAGGTTTTTGGATCAGGAACCATGATCATATCGCCTGCACCATTAAACTGAGACGCATTCATTCCGGCGCCTTGTTCCCATATTGGGAAAACAGTTCTGTTTGACGTATCTTTGAGCAGGAGTGTCGACGTCATGCTGCAACCAGAAGACAAAATGCTCTCCAATTCGGCGACCAAAATAGATTTTCCGCGCAGTAAGCCGTGCTGATCCGCAAATGAAAGCCGTATTGATTCTAGCCCTAGGTCTTGAATTCTTTTGAGAATTGACATTGCGGACTTATTTTGATCTTCATCCCACAAACCATGTTTCTTGATGAAGTTTTTCAATCCACTACTGCCGGCCAAAGTAGGCATATTCTCTCCATTATTTTCATAACTATTTTATAGTACTTTTCCAACTACAACTTTGGCGCCTCTTCATTTCAGCTTCCGTCCAGGCTTTTTCCCAATTATCAAGTGACGCAATGACGTCGATCGCTTTTGGAATGCTGTGATCATAATGCGATAGGTTTACGTCGGAGCGATCCTGCTGTTGGATAGATTTGATAAGGTTCTTACGATAGGCTTTAATCGCGACATCACTAGTAGCTAACGTCTCCTTTGTTCTATCCTGTATACTGCCTTGTGATTCGACAGCCCATTGGTCATGGACGTTAATATCGCTGCCCATGCCAGTGTAAGTTTCCGAAATTTGTTCCGTTGGATTATAGCCGTAGTTATTCCATTTCCCTTTTTTGGGAATGTAGTCAGGTAATTCATACAGTTCTAGACGTTGCTTTCGCATTAAATCTTTATCAACGGGGTCACCAAAACTGGTGAACATTGCATACCAATAGCTGCGAAAGTCATCAATTGGAACATGCCACTGGGTGAGTGTCATTTCGTTGCTAAGTGGAATGTGGATTGCTGATGGAAATATCTGATTTGTAACTCTTACATGCATGCCGTTATTATTAAGATTTCTTAAAGCGATTAATCGATGTCCAAAGTCGGTATTCTCGACCCTTATCTCCGGGCGATAGTAATCTCTTAGAAGTTTAGTCATCGGAATATTGTCAACATTATCTCTAAATTGCTGACCGTATTTTGCATCCTCCTCATCTTCAAGAAAACGATGAAGAAAAGAAGCGTGGGCCGGGTCAATCCCAACTTCTAGCAGTTGCAGCCAATTGCAGTCGACGAATCCCTTGAACGAAAAGTTATGNGTTGATGGCGCTATAAGACAATCTAAGTTGGGGAGNGGNGGTATATCTCCTTTGCCCATGAANGCAAAGATCATTCCNTTTTTNTCGATTGCTGGATAAGATTTCTGTTNAACCCTATGGCGCAGCGTGCTGTCTTCGGGCTCTGCTGGCTGTTCCATGCAATCGCCGTTCGTACTGAAAAGCCAACCATGAAAGGGGCACCTTATACCGTTATCTTCCAGTCTGCCGTAACAAAGGTCGGCACCTCGATGGGCACAGTTTCGCTCTAAGAGGCCCAGATTACCATCTTGGTCTCTGAATAGAACAAGGCTTTCGCCAAAAACTTGAACGGCCGCAACTGGACGATCATTGTTTAGTTCCTCTGCCAGCGCCACCGGTTGCCAAAAGGAACGTAGGACGTTGCCAGCAGGTGTNTCTGGACCAATATTCGTCATCAATTTATTCTGTGCAGAGCTTGCCATAAATCTTCTTCGTAAAAGTTTTGTCTGAAAACTTATTGTAACGTAACAGATAAAACAAGATTAATGCCAATGTGTTCAGCTTGAAATGGAGGTCCAAATGCGTGGACATAACGAAAACAAATGTTTTAGCGCGTTCGGTTTTGATGAGAATTTTTCGAAAATCTAGAAGATATTTTTTATCAGATCGAAAAGTTGAAGAAAGCCGGACAATTTGAAAACCTCAAATTACACTTCTTAAGCTATCTAATATTGTTCTAAACTGGTGCAGGGCAGTTTGGGTTTTAAGTTGGACAATTCAGTAAGAAAGTATTGCGCTAGCTGGCTCTCCCAAGTTAAATCTCTGAAGCAGAGGTGTAAAATATGTCACTCTTTGAGCGGTATTTAACAATTTGGGTAGGGCTTTGTATTCTGGTTGGTGTTGCCCTTGGTAAATTATTTCCAGATATTTTCCTCCTATTGTCCGAACTTGAGTATGCCAGCGTGAACTTTCTTATCGCTCTACTAATCTGGGCAATGATCTATCCAATGATGGTTTCAGTAGATTTGAAAAGTTTGCACCGCGTCGCAGAACAACCCAAAGGTTTGATTGTTACTCTAGTTGTGAACTGGTTTTTAAAGCCTTTTTCTATGGCTGCCCTTGGAGTGTTTTTCTTTAGATGGCTTTTTGCAGATCTGATACCCGAAAAAGATGCGGAAAGTTATATCGCGGGTTTGATCCTGCTAGGTGCGGCTCCATGTACAGCCATGGTATTTGTATGGTCACACCTAACCAATGGCGATGCAAATTATACTTTGGTTCAGGTTAGTTTAAACGATGTTATCATGGTTTTTGCTTTTGCTCCCATCGTTGCTTTTTTACTTGGCGTAACGGATATCCCGGTTCCATGGGAAACCCTACTGTTGTCGGTCGGTTTGTACGTTGTGGTGCCTCTGGTAGCGGGTGTTTTGACGAGAAGCTATCTCACGAATCAATTAAATGGAGATGTGCGTCTGGAGCAGTTTAACACTTTGATTAAGCCCTNTTCTATCGTAGCNCTTTTAGGGACTGTCGTGCTTTTATTTGGCTTTCAAGGTGAGGTGATTTTAGATCAACCTGTTTTGATCCTATTAATTGCAATACCGCTTTTAATCCAGTCATATGGTATCTTTGCCATAGCATATTTTTCGGCGTGGCGATTGAAAGTTCCATTCAAAGTGGCGGCTCCGTGTGCTATGATTGGCACTTCTAATTTTTTTGAGTTGGCTGTAGCGGTTGCAATTAGCTTATTTGGACTAAATTCAGGTGCAGCTTTGGCAACAGTTGTTGGGGTTTTAGTCGAGGTTCCTGTGATGCTGTCCTTGGTAGCATTTGCTAACAAGACCAAATATGCGTTCGAGCATTCTTAAGTAAAGACGAGTACATAAATTTAACTAGAAGTAAAAAAAGGCGTTGAAGTTTGAACCATAGATTTCATAGAGCGCTATGAGTTGATGGCAAAAAAGGTATCATCAATTGGCGCGGCGCGGACTAAAACAGTAAAGCTAAGGACGGCTAAAGGCAGGAGTGCGTCTTCCCAACGTTGGTTAAGAAGGCAGCTAAACGATCCGTATGTGCAAGAGGCAAAACGGCAGGGTTATCGTTCCCGTTCAGCATTCAAGCTTATCCAACTGGATCAAAAATTTGATTTGTTTAAAAAGGGATATCTCGTAGTGGACCTTGGTGCAGCGCCTGGTGGGTGGACACAAATTGCTGCAGATCGCATTAATTCGAAAAGTTGTTCTGGTAAAGTAGTTGGTTTAGATATTCTGCCCATGGAGCCAATTAGTGGCGCTACGCTGCTACAGGCTGATTTTATGACTGAAAGTGGTTATGAGCTACTTTTGAAGTCCCTTTCAACTAATGTTGATGTTGTTTTAAGTGACATGGCTGCGCCAACAACTGGTCATACCCAAACTGACCACATCCGCACAATTGGACTTTGTGAGGCAGCTTATGAATTCGCGGTTGACGTTCTCGCAATGAACGGTTCGTTTATTGCAAAAGTTTTTAAAGGTGGTAGCGAACACGCTTTATTGAATAGAATGAAAAAGGAATTCAAAAGTGTTAGACATGCAAAGCCAGATGCTAGCCGGTCTGAGTCTCCTGAAACCTACGTGGTTGCTATGGGTTTTCGGGGAAAAGTAACTACTTCCAATAATGAGCATTAACACTATGTATTCGTAGAAAGCTAAAAATAATCAATTTTCAAAAAAGTGGGTTGGATAATCTTGAGGAAGATGTATATTTCAGCGTCACTGATGTGCGAGGAGGCTTGAATGCATATACGTGACGCTCTGACATTCGATGACGTTCTTTTGGAACCGTCAAGCTCGTCGGTAATACCTTCGTCTGTGAGCACCTCAACTCGGCTTACAAAAGAAATAACTCTTGGTATACCTTTACTGTCTGCTGCGATGGACACAGTTACAGAAAGCCGCCTGGCAATAGCTATGGCACAGCTGGGAGGGCTAGGTGTTATTCATAAGAATATGGATATTGAAAAACAGGCAGCGGAAGTAAAAGCAGTCAAAAAGTTCGAAGCGGGTATGGTCGTGAATCCCGTTACTATCTTTCCTGATGAAACATTGGCTGACGCCCTAGAATTAATGTCCCACCACAAAATAAGCGGGATTCCAGTAGTGAGACGCAAGTCAGGTAAATTGGCTGGAATTTTGACAAATCGGGATGTACGATTTGCCACAAACAAACTCCAACCTGTCAGTGAATTGATGACAAAAAAGGTTATAACTGTTGCCGAAGGAGTTACACCTTCGGACGCTCAACGGTTACTTCACCTGCATCGTATCGAAAAATTAGTTGTGACTGACAGCGAACAAAAGTGCGTTGGCTTAATAACAGTCAAAGATATGGAAAAGGCTGATAATCATCCCGATGCTTGTAAAGATAGTCAGGGCCGGCTGAGATCTGCAGCAGCCACTGGTGTCGGTGATGAGGGAGTTGAACGTGCCCGCGCACTTTTTGATGCCGAGGTTGATGTAATCGTGGTGGATACGGCTCATGGGCATTCTGAAAATGTCATAAGTTCAGTGTCAAAAATCAGAAAACTGTCCAACTATTCACAAATTATAGCCGGTAACATTGCGACCACGGAAGGAGCTAAGGCACTCATTGACGCTGGTGCAGATGCCGTGAAGGTTGGGATAGGGCCGGGTTCAATATGCACAACACGAATGGTCGCCGGCGTAGGAGTGCCTCAATTAACGGCTATATTGGATGCGGTGGAATCTTGTAGAAAATCTCAAATACCTGTTATTTCGGATGGTGGCATCAAGTATTCGGGTGATTTGGCAAAGGCAATTGCAGCGGGAGCTGACTGTGCGATGCTTGGTACATTATTTGCCGGAACAGAGGAGAGCCCGGGAGAAGTATTTTTACATCAGGGAAGGTCTTACAAATCCTATAGAGGTATGGGCTCTATGGGAGCAATGGCACGTGGTTCTGCCGATAGATATTTTCAAGAGGAGGTGTCCGATCATCAGAAATTTGTTCCCGAGGGTATTGAGGGACAAGTTCCATATAAAGGACCAATCTCAGCGGTGGTCCATCAANTGGTTGGCGGACTAAAGGCGGCAATGGGTTACACAGGAAGCGCTTCTATTCCTGAGATGCAGAAAGATAAAAAATTTCTTAGAATTACCAACGCTGGCCTTAGAGAAAGTCATGTCCACGACGTTACTATTACCCGCGAAGCCCCCAACTACAGGCCTAACTTGTGAGATCTGCGGCTAGACTTGCGTCTGTTATAGAAATCCTTGAAAANNTTGAAGATGAAAATCTAAATATCGACCATTTACTTATTAGATATTTCAAGCAACGACGTTATGCGGGCTCGAAAGATAGACGACAGATTCGGGAGCGCATTTATAGAATAGTTAGAAATAGATTCAAATTAGAATGGTGGCTGCAAGAGGTAATTGAGGAGCGATATACAAGCCGTTTGCTGGTACTCTCGGATTTAGCCTTTTTCGAATTCTGTAGCCAATCAGAATTAGACGAAATATTTAATGGAGCTGCAAACAATCCAGAACGGCTTAGCCAAAAAGAAAAAGAAATTTACCAAGCATTAGTCGGCAAAGATATCTGTCACGTTAAGATGCCAACTAACGTTAAATTTGAGTGTCCGGACTGGATTTTTGCGAAATTAGAGCCCGTATTTGGTGGCGAACTCGAAAAATGTTTGGTTGGACTTGGCGAAGAAGCATCCCTAGATTTGCGGGTAAATGCTCTGAAAAAAATTACGAGAGAANAGGTTCAAATACTCTTAGAAAAGTTTGATATTAAGGCTGAGAAAACCAAATACTCCCCATTNGGNTTGAGAATTCATAGCCGCAGAAGAATTGATCAAATTAAACCTTTTCGCGATGGCTTGTTAGAAATCCAAGATGAAGGTTCCCAAATTATTTCCATGTTGGTGGATGCAAAACCTGGTATGCAAATCGCCGACTTTTGCAGTGGAGCAGGCGGCAAGACGCTAGCGATGGGGTCGTTTATGGCAAACAAGGGTAGAATTCTAGCTTTGGATACTTCTTTAACACGGTTGGATAAAGCNGCATTAAGAATTAAAAGAGCAGGACTGCACAATGTTGAGAGAAGACTTATAGGGGNTGAAGCTGATCCAAAACTTAAACGGTTGGCGAAAAAATTCGATAGAGTACTCGTCGATGCGCCATGTTCTGGAATCGGAACGTGGCGAAGAGACCCGGATATACGACAAAGGCTAAACAGGACAAACCTGGAAGCAATGGTCCAAATGCAACAAAAAATACTGACAGCTGCTGCGCGATTGGTGAGGCCAGGCGGTCGACTAATATATGCCACTTGCTCACTTATTCCTGATGAGAATGAAAAGCAAATAGAAAACTTATTGATTAAAAGAAACGACTATTCGATTGTATCAGTAAANGAAATTTGGTCAAAATTAGACCCTAAAATTNAAAAATGGCATGGAATGGTTAATGNTAANATGATGCGATTAACGCCTCATCAACACGGAACAGATGGATTTTTTATATCTATTTTAGAACGCTTGCATTAGGAGCAGTTTGAATTTTTTCAATAAATTGCTTATTCGTATTCTTTTACATTATCAGCGCTTATTAGACCGGCCCTTATATCTTCCATTATCTTTTTCCTGTCGCGACTTTTCGGATTGCCGTATCCCCCACCTCCAGGCATCTCAATTATCAATTCCTCGCCCATTGGAATAACTTGTCGGCCCATTCCTTTCAATTTTTTGCCTGATGTTAATGTAAGGGAACCAGTTGCTCCTGGCTTTCCACCGTCTCGCCCACGTGCGGGGTTTTTAACGCGATCAAAAGTGCCAAATATAGCAAATTCTGCTTTTTCTCTATTTCCAACGACCATTCTTTGACCAAGTCCCCCCCGGAATTGGCCAGCGCCGCCTGAGTTTTGTCTCAACTCTTTGCGCCATATTACTATAGGTGTGATCGCTTCTAGCACTTCGACGGGAACGTTTCTTACTCCACTTGGGAATGGGGTCGCGGACAGGCCATCTTTATTTGGTCTCGCACCCGCACCACCGCTATGAAAGCTCATCGCGGTAAAAGTTGTATTTTCTAACTTGGTATTTGGATCTCGCGTCGTTATTCCATGCCCAGCTCCAAGGCGTAAATTCCAAAGACAAGAAGTACCTTCTGCAGGGACCCGACCAGGTAGTAGTTTATGTAAACAACCAAAAACGACATCTGGTAACATATGGCCAATAGAGGATCTAGCTACAACAGCGCAGGGATGTGGGGCGTTGAGGATGCAGCCTTCGGGTGCTTTGACGATTATATGCGCCAAAGATCCCGCGTTATTTGGAACTTCCGGAGCCACAACACATTTGACACCAAAACTTGTGTAGGCATCAGTGTAGCATTTCGGTACATTTATTCCAAAGTCTGATATTGGTGAAGACCCTTCGTAATCGATCACGATAGTGTCGTTTACTACGCTAAGTTTTGCTTTGAGAACGATTTCCTCATCATAGCCATCAATTTTCATAGTGTTTGTTGTCGTGGTTATTGGAAGTTTGCTTATCGCCGCTCGCATTGCATTTCGGGTGCTTTCAATGATTGTTTCTGCTAACTCGTTGAGGTCTTCAATTTTATATTGGACCATCATTGCTCTAAGACGATCGCTGCCAACGTCATTGCAATTGGCTAAAGCATAGATATCCCCCTCAACTTGTTTAGATTCTCTGCAGTTGTAATGAACAAAGTCTATNAGTGTNTCATTCAACTGGCCGGCTTTGAAAAGATACATTAATGGAATATAAAGTCCCTCGTGATATATTTGCTTTCCGTCAGGCGCCATGCCAATACCCCCAATATCTACGACATGGGTTGTACAGGCGAAGAGAGCGACAACACGCCCGTTCTTAAAAGTTGGTGTTACCACGACGATGTCATGCAGATGACCGGTGCCTTTCCAAGGGTCGTTGGTGAGGAAAACATCGCCTTCTTTCATTTTTTTGATCGGGAATTTCTCGATAAAGTGACCAACTGACAGTGCCATAGAATTGATATGGCCGGGAGTTCCTGTAACTGCTTGGGCGAGCATGCGTCCTTGTAAATCGAATACGCCCGCCGATACGTCACCAGCTTCTCGAGTTGAAACACTAAAGCCAGTACGTATTAGAGTTCTAGCTTGTTCCTCTACTATTGTCGTTAATCGGTCCCACATTACTTGGTAACGAATATTAGCTTCCCTCATGGGTTTTCCTCTTGGAGTATCAGCTCTAAATAATTTAGATTGTTTACATAGGCGCAGAAATTTTCCGAGACGTATGTCGTCGTTTCATTTTCGGTAATTAAATTTGGGCCGGGCATCCAGTCTCCTGGGGCCAAATGTTCCCTCACGTAAATGGGGATTTCCTGGAACTTGTTAAGGGGAATGTTAAAAACTTTCCTTTTGTCCAACGCTTCAGGTTGATTTTGTTTTTCAACTTTGGAAATATTTTTTACCAGCCGTTTATTTGTACTTAACGTTAGTGACCAGGTCATAATTTCTGCAGTGAGATCTGGTATGACCCGGCCAAACAATCTTTGGTATTCGCTTTCAAATGTTTGCATCAGTACTTCTCTGCTATTTGAANTCAAAGGCTGATCGTTGATTGGCACAGCTATTTCGTGGCCTTGGCCTCTATAACGCATAAAAGCAATTCTATTTTCCGTTAGTTGTTTTGTTTTTGTGCCTTGTTTAACAACATCCTCTGCTTCTCTCTTCATTGTTTCAAATAAGTTATTAATTATCGCTGGGTCAAAGAACCGAAGGTCCATATAATAACTGCGCGCAACCTCATAGGCGATATCAGCTTTTAAAAAACCGATTGCCGAGCCCACACCAGCGCCACTAGGAATGATTATTTTTTTGATATTTAAAGTTTCCGCGAGCTGGCAGGCGTGGAGTGGTGCCGCTCCACCAAATGCAATCATCGCTCTATCATCAAGACGTTTTCCCAGTTCTATAGCATGTACGCTGGCTGCATTAGCCATATTTTCATCCACGATTTGTGCTATTCCAGATGCGCTAGTTTCGATGGACAGGTCTAAGGGGAGGGCAATGTCGGCCTCAAGAGCTTGCCTGGCTNACTCTTGTTCTAGTTCAACCTCACCGTTCGCAAAGTCTTTTGGGTCTATGCGCCCCATAATTAAGTCTGCATCCGTTACGGTGGCTTTGTGACCACCTTTGTTGTAAGAAGCGGGTCCTGGGCTCGACCCTGCACTTTCTGGGCCAACGCGTATTCTCGATAGTTGGTCTACTGACGCTATAGATCCACCTCCTGCGCCAATTTCAACCATGTCAATAACAGGTATTCTAAGTGGAAATCCGCTGCCTTTTAAAAACCTATATTCTCTAGCAACCTCAAATTCACGAGAGTGTTGTGGGGTATATTCGTCTATATAACATATCTTGGCTGTAGTCCCGCCCATATCAAATGACAATACTTGCGGCAGGCCACACTCGGCGGAAATAATGCGTGATAAAATTGCTCCACCAGCTGGCCCTGACTCAACAAGCCTTATGGGTAATGTTTTGGCAGTTTCTAATGTCGTCATACCGCCACTTGACATCATCAAAAGAAGTGGGGCTGAAAATCCTTGTTGTACTAGGGCTGCGCCTAAGTTTTCAAGGTACGTTTTCATCAGCGGCAAAATGTAAGCGTTGGCGACGGTCGTGGAAAGGCGATCATATTCTCGTATCTCTGGCGATACTTGGCTAGATATTGATANGGGTACATCCGGGAGANNCTTTTGGATAAATGACTTCACANTTTTTTCGTGTTCATCATTGGCATAGCAATGCAAAAAGCCGATGGCGATTGCTTCTACTTTTTCTTCTCTACATTTGACAACGGCCTCTTCGACGGAGCGCATATCCAGAGGAATTAAAATGGAGCCGTCTGCTGCAATTCGTTCCTTTATGCCTAACCTGAGGTGTCTAGGCACTAGGGGTTTAGGCCGCTCCATGAAAAGATCTGATTGCTCAAATCTGTGCTCGTAGGCAATTTCTAGACTATCTGTAAAACCGTCAGTGGTAAGAAGAGCTGTTTTAGCGCCTTTTCGCTCTATAATCGCATTCGTGGCTAGAGTTGTGCCATGTATGATGAAGTCTACGTCCTTAGGCTTCAAGTTGCTGATTCTCAGNACTTTTTTTGCTGCGGTTAAGAAACCTGCTTCAGGGCTGTCTTTTGTTGTGAGTACTTTTGCGGTGAACCGATGCTTATTATGCTCTAATACAGCATCCGTAAAAGTACCGCCAATGTCTATCGCAAGACTAACTGTCATAGAACTAACTTTCAGGGATTTTCAAAATTTTGTTTTAATCAGTGCTTAGTATTGAGTCAGCAAGTGCTTCTGGCACGCTTAACATAGGGTAATGCCCTGTTGTTAGCTCTAGCCATTTTGCACTTAACATATCAGCTGTTCTCTTTTGGTGGGAGATTGGTGGGTTGACGCTTTCATTACAATAAATCACTGATGCGTCCCAGGTCATCGACCAAAACTCTTTCAGTTCTACAGGGTTCTGCATACAAGCTATAGGATGAAGCGTGTAACGAGCGATGGCCCAACTTTTGATAGGTTCATGTAACTCTTTAAAAAGTCTATTTATAACATCATCCCGGGGCGGCCCTGATGCAAGGTCGGTATTTACAACTGATTTTCTGGATACAATGTCAGAAAGTCTTTCGCCGTCCATTAGAGCTAGAGCGTCTGCGAAGACAAGCCTTTTTACTCGATTGGCCACTAGTTCGGCAACCTTCGCCATTACCATGCCGCCAGTGCTCGTCCCAACCAAAACTACATCTTTCAAATCTTCAAAAAATAACAGATTGGCTATTTCTTGCGCGTGAGACTCGGTAGTAATTTTGCTGTGCAGTTGATAAGAACGCTCTGCACAACCTTCTAGAGTGGGAGCCAGGACGTAATGCCCTCGGTTCCGAAGAACACTCGCTAGTGGTTGCCATATCCATCCGCCTTGGTAAGCGCCATGTATTAGAACGATATTTGACATTTCTATTTCCTTCCAACAACACGGACGTCTGCTAAGTTTTCGTAAATTTTTACCACGGCGCTTGAGTCCTCTTTGTTTAGTCCCGCAGTTCTGGCCATTTGATATACTTGTTGACTTACATTTGCCATAAGCGTTGGCACTCCAAGTTGTTTAGCATAGTTTGTGATAAGCTCTTGATCCTTGTATACAATGTCGACAGTGCCGCCGGGTTTAAAATCGCCATCGATTATTCTAGGCACTCGTAACTCAACTGCGGCGCTAGCTCCTGAGCTTTTTCTAAACACGTCCAACATTGTTTGAAGGCCTATGCCAGACTTTGCACCTATGGTTAGGCCTTCAATTAAGGTGATCGTGTTTGTTATTCCAAGCATATTATTTATCAACTTCATGACAAGGCCTTGGCCATGGTCACCGATGTAAAAAGCGTCTTTTCCAATGGCTTCAAAAATATCCTTACACTGATCGAAAACCTTTTTTTCTCCACCCGCTATGACAGTTAAGTCAGCTGCTTGAGCCCTTGCGGTCCCGCCACTAACCGGGGCATCTAACATAAGAATTTCTTGTAGCAAAAGATCGCTGGCTATTCGTTTTGCAACTGTTGGATCAATCGTCGACATACAAATGACGATGTGTCCTGGTTTCGCTCCGTGAATAATGCCGCGCTCTCCACAGATGACTTCTTCAACTTGTCGTGTCGTTTCTACTAGGCATATTGTCCTATCTGACGCGTTCGCAACTTCCATTGGGGAATACAGGACTTCCGCGCCAGCCTTTTCATGTTCTATCGTTTTATTTTCATCCACATCATGGACAACAAGTGGGATTCCCGCCTTCAAAATATTTAAGGCCATGGGTGAACCCATAGCACCGACACCAATAAATCCTGTACGAACGCTCATGCTTTCCTCCATGACAATTCCCAACAGACAGTAATGTTACATAAAATTTTTCATTTTGGGATCATAATATATTTGAAGAATTGACTTGATTAGATATCCAATATCTCGAGTGCTTTAATGGTCCCAATGGTATATTAATAAAAAATAAACCTCATTCAGTAAGTCGCTTATTTAGTTCCCTATTAATATCCATATGTTTGCCCCACGCCCAAAGAATGACTAGTGCGAAGAGCCCTTCAAAACTTATAATAGCGAGGGCATATGGAACCCCAAAGATCTCGGCCATCCATCCAACATTGAAAAAGCCAAGAGGGCCAGTGCCAATACACAGTGTAAGGACGCCTAGTATTCGGCTGCGATAAAGTGGTGGTGCTGCCAGGTAGGTGAGCGTCCCTTGCATAGCTGCGAAACACGCGCCAGCTGTGCCGATTATGGTTAGCGCGGCAGAACTTGCATAAAAAGAGTGATCTGGTCCGCCTGCTACAGAGGTTAAAAGTGCCAGATAAGCGATCCCCGAGAGATATAAAATCGTACCGCCTAAGTATAGCCGGAAAAAAATTTCTTTAAAGGCAAACCGAGTGATAAAAAGTGCGCCTAGTAGGGCTCCAAAACCTTCCATACTTGATAACACGCCCACAAAAAACGGCGTTAAAGATAGTTCGTCGCGTCCAATCACAGGTATCATCGACGTGAATGGAAATCCCCATATATTGAAGATGATGGTAATTAGAAAGATCCGTCGAAGTAAAGGGTCATTGGCCGCAAACTTGATGCCGCTTGATAAGTCGCTGTAAAAGGCAGTTGAAATTGTCGTGACAGTTCTCTGGGGAAAGCTCGAAACTATAATCAAAAGTAAACAGATCGCGTAAAGGAAACCACTTAGCCAGAAAACACCGAACATTCCCATGAGTTGGAGCATGATTCCACCTAATAACGGGCCCATCATCCTTGTTGCATTTCCCGTTGCCGAATCTAAACCCATTGCTGCGGATACTTTATCACCTGCTAAGTCACCCAGTAAGCGTCTGCGGATGGGCATGTCAGTTGCCCAAAATATCCCGCTCAAAAATGATACGATCGCAATCAAAAAATAAGACAAATCTCCGTGGTATGCGGCTATGGCCATAAAAATTTGAATTAGGGTTATACCTCCTAAAGAAAGGACAAGCAGCAGCTTCCGACTAACTTGGTCAGCTAAAACGCCTATTATTGGTCCAAAAAGTGTTAGAGGCAGCATCCATAAAATTGGTATTGTAGAAACTAAAAAAGGCGAGCCGGTGGTTTCATATATGTANACGCCAAAGGCCAGTAATTGGAACCATCTAACAACTCCCGTTATTCCCCCGACGGACCAAACGGAGAGAAAGTTTACATCGCTTAGAAGCATTCGGATTGGCTGGTCAGAACGATGTTTAGGTGAGATATCGCTCACAAATATGATCCATTTAAATTATGTTGCTTTCTATTAGCTTTAATAAGGCTTATAGAGTTATCTCAGTGACTATCGGAAATTCATACCATCTATGAGTTATGAATTTCATAAGAAAGTAATAAACCTATATGAATGCTCGCAGTAGTTCAAATTCTGCCTTGATAGGCAATCTGAAAGAATAAAAGATGGCGTCAAAAAGAGTTGTAAAGGCGATTATTTTTTTAGCGGTATTTGGTGCCTTTGTAGTTGCGGCCTACGAGACTTTTTTCTGGTTTACGCATGTTTATGAGAACGATGCGCGTGTTGAAACAGATTTGAGCCAAATCTCGTCGCAGGTAAACGGAAAAATCGAAAAAATTCTCGTTACTGAAGGTCAATCCGTGAAGATTGGAGAACCATTAGTAAAGCTGGTCGACAGTGATATTAGTCTGAAGATCAAGGCCTTGAAAACCGATTTAGATTTAAAGAAAGCAGAGAAACTTAAGTTAATTTCTGAAAAAATAGCATTTGAGACTGAATTAACATCCAAGCTAAAGACACAAAAAGAAAAAATTAAAACAATTAAGATGGAACAAGGAGCAGTAAAAGACAGATTAGAACTGGCAAAGAAAAATATAAAGCGCGTGGAATTTTTATTTCAAAAAGAATTAGTAGCTGAAGAAAAAATGAACTTAGAAAAAGATAAGTTTCTCGTATTGAAGGGTGATTTGGCGATAAAAGCGGCTCAAATAACAGTAGCAAAAAAAGAACTTTTAGAACTNATNGCCAAGCAAAAGCAAACAGATGTGATTGATGAAAAAATAAAAATATTAGANGTCGAATACTCTCGCATAGAAGACAGCATCAATTTGCAAAAAATAGAACTTGGTTATCGTCTGCTCCGGTCCCCNATCCATGGAGTGATAGGCCGGATCCATAAATTTGGAGGCGAATACGTAGAAGATGGAGTCAACGTTGTCACGCTTCACAATCCATCGCAGTTCTGGATAGAAGCGTATGTTGATGAGAGTCAAATTAGACATGTAGAAATAGGTAAGAAAGTGTTAATTGATTTGGAAGCTTTTCCTTTTCAGGACTTTTTTGGCGTGGTGAGCCATATAGGAAACTTAACTACGGCGCAAACTGGTTTAAAAACGAGGACATCTGCAAGCAGCTTTGGCGGCGGTATTGAGAGAGTGCCAGTCAGAATTAAAATGGAAAATCCTCCCAAAAACCTAGCCCCGGGGATGCAAGCGAGTGTCAATATNAGAATTTATGACGGTATAAAACTTTGGTGATACGCCATTTTGAAACACGTCAAAGGCGTATATCGTGTCGTTTAGAACACCAGTCTTGCGCTAAATCGATAACTCTGTTGAAATCTTCTTCTAGCATAAAACCTTCTTTAATTAAATCAGTGGCTGCTGCACTAATTTTCATTAGGTAATTATCTTTTGATTTATAACGTTCCTTTATTGATTTTCGAGGGTCGTTTGTCATTCGCCTAACGGCATCTGTTTCGGGAAAAATAAGAGTGCTACCTGAAAATTCATGCATGGCGCCCTCCCCAAAATTTCTGGAGCGAATGTTCCAGCCGGTATATGTTGCCAGCGGAGTACCCAACATCGGAACTCGGATCCCAGCTAATTCATTACCATCATCATCAACTGATGGAACCTTTATAGTGTAGTTACAATTTTGAATCTTCCTTGGCGGAAGAGTATCAAAAATACCGAGGTCCGCTTTTGGACCGTAGTCATATATAGAGAGTTTGTTCGGCGCCTGTGGCGTCACTAAACTTGGGATCTTAGGAAATTGTGATTTCCAATATTCGAAATCAACCAAAGTGCCTTTAGAGTTTGTAGGTATTTGATTTTCTGGCGGGGTTATTGCTTTGCTTACCCAATTATCTAGTGCATCTAACAGTGCCCTAAATATCATGGAGGTTTGTAAAACATTCTCCGGGTTTTGGCATATGCCCCGGGTTGGGCGCTCTNGGAGTGGGTTTCCTACATGTTGTGCGCTTGCCCAATGGTATATTCTAACATTTTCTGGTGGTGCTAAGTCATTACCCTTCGTATCGGTATGAACTAATGAACCTCGGCGTTGCCAGTACTCGGTACTTGTTTGAGTATGAAAAATAAGTGGGTCGGACAAAGGCCGTTTACAGATGGCATCAACTTTTCCTGTATTGTGGTCAGTTGACTCGTTGTATGCAAAAGGAAATTGATCTGAGATATTGTCATGCTCCTCGTACTGTTGGCCTCCCGGTACAACACCGTTGGCAAATCGGTGATTGAGCCACATTTTTCCAGCTCCAGCAACATGAGTTAGCGCTCCGTCAAATACTTTTCGTCCAAGGTGATCCTCATTGAACCCATGATAGATGAAATCGCGAATGCAGCGACCCGTTTGTGAACGTCCAAAACAAAAGGTTTTTTCGATTTCATATTTCAAAAATGGGTTTTGAGAGGTTTTATTATAACGCAAAAAACTAACGGCATCCCTTACAACCAAATGTCCAAGGCCCATAACAAGTGGATCCTTGGCGGTGTAAATCAGCTCATATATCCAGCCTGTTTGAAAGGTGGTTGGGAGGTGTATGTGAATGTCAGAGGATACAATAGCAGTTTCTTTGCCTTGGAAATCCATTCCTTGACCACCATCCACCCGTGCAAAGCTCCACTTGCTAGGGGGAATGACTTCCCTCTCTTCATCTGGATATTGGCGCCTTGTCAATTTTGCTTTACTGGTATCCAGNGAAATTGTTGGATGACTTCTGGTTGAGATCCAGCCACTTAACGGAAATGTTGTTTCACCTTCTTTGGTTGCTATAAATTCTGTTCGTACTTTCCCAAGTATAGGTCCGTTCTTGTTGATTGCTTTTGGCAGGCGCATTATCATTCGGCCATCACCTGGTAAAAGGTCTCCCTGCCAAGCCACCCAAACTATAGAATAGCCTCTCCTAAACAAAAAACCGTTGCCGCATTCTTCTGATGAAACTGGTTCATTAGATGCAACGGCATCATTGAAATACTGGATAGCTCTCTTATTACCACGGTTACCATAGTCAAAAAATAAGCGTCGGTTGCTTTTTGTGGGATCTACGGGACGCAAAATGTGAATTTGAGAAGAATACTCCACATTGCCGTGTTCATTTTTGCAGGCATTTTCTAGATCAACTATTTTTGTTGGGAGTGGGGAATTCGGTTCAATTTCAAAATGGATCCAGCCCGTTAGATATTCGTAACAGCCGGCACTTCCAAATTCTTTGCCATCGGCTATAACACGGGCGCTTTGGAGTTCGATTTTAATGTCACTGGACATTTTCTCTCCTGCTTAAATATTTGAACAAGAATTCTAAATAAGTCAATTTTTAGCATTAAAGTTGTTTGTACAATAAATCTCAACTATGAAGCTTCAAAAAACCTGTTTAATAGCGCAGTGATAATGCGNTAGAATTTTTTATGTTTGATAAAAAAAGCACAGCGATTTCATGTTTAGATCTTGTAGAGGCATCCAATGGCCTTGCTTCTTGTGAGTTTAGTTCTGNTGAACTTGTAAAAGCATGTCTTAATCAAATCGAGCTGCATGATANTCNCATTAACGCGTTTACACATATTAATGTTAAAGCACTAGCAGAGGCTAAAAAGAGTGATTTAAGAAGAAGCTCAGGAACAACATTATCTAAATTAGACGGTATTCCCATAGCTGTTAAAGACAATATCGATGTAATGGGATTACCTACAACAAATGGATTAAATACGAAATGGTGTCCTGAAGAGGATGCCGAGATTATTAAAAATTTAAAATCCAAGGGTATCATTATACTTGGCAAGGCAAATATGCACGAAGCAGCTCTGGGAGCTACAACAGATAATCCACATCATGGAAAGACGTTTAATCCAAAAGTGAAGGANGGTACCCCTGGAGGTAGCAGCGGCGGATCTGGTGCGGCAGTTGGTGCTGATTTTTGTATAGCGGCTCTTGGCACTGATACCATGGGCTCTGTCAGAGTGCCGGCTGCATATTGTGGAATAGTTGGCTTTAAACCGACAAAGGGNTTTTGGTCGACACGAGGNGTAATGCCTTTGTCTACAACGCTGGATGCTATTGGGCCTATGACAAAAACAGTTGAAGATGCTGCCCTACTATGCGAACAACAAATCTCTCCAATCAATTTAAAATCGGAAACTCTCGCGGTTCTTGGGAACTTTGAAGANGCTGCTTGTGAGCAAATAATCGTGAATTCTTTTTCGNAGTTCAAAAATGTTTTGAGGGAGGCAGATATTAATTTCACTCAATGTGATTTGGAGGGATATGAACCAACGCCAGCACGGAGAGCTGGGCTTATTGTCTGTGAAGTAGAAGCCTATGCCCTGATGGAGGNTATACTGAGATCCAAGCCTTCTGCCTTTTCTTCTGATCTTAGGAAATTTCTAGAATTTGGATCAAAAATAAGCGGGTCGAAGTATTTCCACACACTTCAAAAAATACAAAGCTTTAAAACTCAGCTATTAGAATTATTCAATGAATTCAGGTTTATTCTAAGTCCAACTACCCCCCAAACAGCATTTCCATTCAATCAAAATGTCCCAGTTGACCAAGCCGACTTTACAGCATTAGCTAATTTCTCAGGGTGCCCGGCGATCTCTATCCCATTGTCTGTTCCAGAACATAGTCCACCAGTTGGACTGCAAATAATGGCGGCTCCTGGTAAAGATGCAGAGCTTCTGTCAGTTGCAGCTTCACTGCAAGAACTTATAGACGAGAATAATTCGGGAAAAAGATGCCAATTGCAAAATTAAATAATCATAATATGTATTATGAAATACATGGCGAGGGTGAGCCGCTTATATGTTCGGGTGGTTGGGGTACGTTTTGCCACGGTGCTGCCGGTCATCTACCCAGAGGTTTAACAGACAGATTCAAGGTTATCATTTTCGATCATAGGGGCATCGGCGAGTCAGATGATGATCTTTCTGTTCCGTCAACCACACGGCTTTATGCCGATGATGTCATCTGTTTATTGGATTTGCTTGGTATAGACGAGGTTCATCTTGTTGGAATAATAGGCATCGGTGCCTGTATCTTTCAAGAAGTTGCTATTTCACGGCCGGATCTAGCTAAAACACTGGTGAATACAGGAACCTGGGCCTGCCCCGATAGAAAATTTGCTGATCAATTAAACTTGTGGCTGGAAGTGCATAAGGTAATGGGCTTCGAAGCCTTCCAAAAGATGGTAACGATGGAAGGTTTCAATCCCGAATTTTATGCTCAGAATAAAGAAAAACTTATTGGCCCTAACGGGGTTTGGTCCGATTTAAGAGACAATGTCGCGACGCATCAGAGGCTTACAGACGCGGCGCTATCGCATAATACCTTAGATAGATTAGTTTCAATTCAAGCTCCTACATTAGTTATGCATAATGAACTAGATTTTATTACAGCGCCGCGATTGACAATGCCTGTCGAACAAAACATACCCGGTGCCGAAGGTTACTGGATGCGTAATGCAGCTCATGTTGTCACTGGTAGAGAAGCACGGATCGAGTTCTGTAGTGTACTCTTAAACTTTCTTGAAAAGCATTCGGGCTAAAACAGAAGACATGCTGGCCGATTTAAATTTCCTTGAAGCGTGGTCTGCAGTTTGGAAAATTTTTGCAACAGCAGGGTTTGTAATCCTCATTGGACGATTGGCTTGGTCTGCAGGGCCGTTATTAACAAGTATTCTAATTGCTTTGCCAGTTAATATAGGGCCCGGATTACTTTTGGTTTCTCTAACTCAAGATAGTAGATTTGTTTTAGAAAGTGCCCTTTATGGGCTCGCNGGCGGGGCTGGCGTTGCCGCTTTTATTATAGGTTTCGTGCGAACTCAATTTTTTAAAAATTTTTATCTCTCCTTGTTGATTGGAGCCTTGGGCTGGGGAGTTATAACCTGGTGTATTTACAAGAGCGAACTGACAATTGAAAGGGCATCCTCACTCGTTGTGTTAAGTGCTGTGTCCAGTTATATATTACTTCCAAAGATCAAGCAGAACTTAGAGCGTGTTGCTACCCCGGCCTCCTGGAATTTCTTAATCAAGAGAGGGGGCGTAGCTGGTTGCATGATAACGTGTATTGCTCTGGCTGCGCCATTTACAGGCCCTGCAGTAGCAGGAATTTTATTAAGTTTTCCTACAACGTTGTGTATTACGGGATGGATGTTGCAGAGTCACTATGGGCTTCAATTTGTAACGGAAACGTATTCCGCTGCCAGTCGAGCACTGATCCTGTATTTTACATTTTGTTTTGGTGTAATATTCTTGGCTCCTGTCATTTCGGGGCCAGCAGCAATCATATTGAGTTTTATATCGGTTGCTGCGTTAGGTGCACTTAGTGGATATCTCATTATTAGCTTTCGAAAACGCCATTAGGTGTAAAACTTGTATTTAGGCTTTTTTTGTAACTATAATTAAAATCTGAAACCTCTTTATATATAAGTTGGAGAAACCTATGGCCCTAACACAAACTGATGANTTAACTGATGACGTGTTTCCATTTGATAGAGCGTCTGCGGCACCAGGGCAATTGAGGAAAATCTTTAGAAGTGGTTCTTATAGAGGAACCACAGCGGCGATGGCCGATGGTTACACACAAGGTAATTTAGCTATTATTCCAGAGCGTTTCGCACTCGATTTTGCACGTTTTTGTCAGCGTAATCCGCAACCGTGCCCAATGATAGGAGTTTCTGATACCGGAAACCCTCAAATGTTTACATTGGGCAAGGATATAGATATCCGAACAGACATTCCCAGTTACAATATTTATCGCAANGGGGAATATGAAGGGTCAGTAGCTGATATAAATGAATATTGGGAAGATGATTCAGTCGCTTTTGTCTTGGGGTGCTCATTTTCCTTTGAAGAGGCATTGGCACAGGAGAAAGTTCCATTAAGGCATCAGGAATTAGGACGCACATGTCCAATGTATAAAACGTCTATAGAAACTGAAGTNTCTGGCCCATTTGGTGGAGGNATGGTTGTTTCAATGAGGCCTATGTCACCTTCTGACGCTATAAGAGCATCCGCTATAACCGCGCGTTTCCCTCACACGCATGGAATGCCGGTTCACATGGGTAACCCATTAGATATTGGAATTACGGATATTCACAAACCAGACTGGGGGGACCCAACAGAGTTTTACGAAGGTGAGATACCCGTGTTCTGGGCTTGTGGAGTCACACCACAGAACGCAATTCAGAACGCCAGGATACCTTTTGTAATTACACATACGCCTGGCTCCATGCTAATCACTGACAAGATTAGCGCCATAGCGTNATAAATNTAANTCNNTNATGAAAATTAGCCCCAGTTTCTTTATGAAANCTGGGGCTACTTCTTTATCAATGATAAACGAGGGTCGGTAGCCATGTGGCTATATTTGGAAAGGCAACAAGTAGTAATATCATGCCTAACATCGCTATTAAGAAGGGTATAGCTCCAATAGCNACATCATTGAATTCGCCGCCTCTTAATCTTATCCCTTGAATAACATAAAGGTTAACGCCAATCGGCGGAGTTATTAGAGCTGCCTCCATAAGGAGAGTAATCAGAATACCGAACCATACGTCTGAAAACTCAGGAACCCCTAGAGCCATAATAATCGGAAATACAATGGGAACAGTTGTCAACATCATTGACAGGGTTTCCATAAACATACCTAGAAACAAATAGAATACGATAATTAGTAAAACGGTTTGTACTGGTGTTAATCCCATGTCTCTAATAAAGTTTAACATGGCCTGTGTAATGCCCATGAAACCTAATACAAAATTGAGAAAAATTGCCGCAAACACGATGAGCATAATCATAGCAGTAGTGCGCATCGTTCCCTCAAACGCGGCTTTCATCATTTCCCAGTTAAGTGTTTTGAAATAGGCAGCAATTAATACAGCCATGCAAACGCCTATAGAAGCAGCTTCAGTAGGCGTGGCAATTCCACCATAAATTGAACCAACTACCGCCATAAAAAGTAGTATAGGAGGCAGCAAGTCTGGTAGGCATTTTATGCGCTGTGCCCATGTAGTTTCTACTTTTGTGCCGCCCCAAGCAGGTCGGTATATACACGCCACAAAAATAGCTAGCATAAATAAACTCGACAAAACGATACCGGGAATAATACCAGCTAAATATAGTTCTGGTACTGAGGTATCGGTAAGTAGACCGTATATTATGAGGTTAATAGAGGGCGGGACGAGGATCCCTATAGTGCCGCCAGCTGCCAGCGATCCAAGGAAAAGTCGTTCATTGTAACCTCTCGCCTCAATTTCTGGATAGGCTACTGTTCCAACGGTTGCTGCGGTTGCAACGCTTGACCCAGAGCTTGCCGCAAATATGGTGCACGATCCAATGTTCGCGTGCATGAGTCCTCCAGGTAACCATGATATCCATTGTATAACTGCTCCGTACATTCTTTGAGCAATACCGGCCCTCAGCATTATTTCGCCAAGAAGTATGAACATGGGAACGGCAACAAGAATAAATTCTTTACTTTTGTCCCAATATATTTCTGCTAGAGCGGGTGTTAACGATCCTCCCATTGAGATGTGATCTAAAACAAAACTTAATATTCCAAGAACTGCTGCTACCGGAACGGCTGCAAGTACAAGAATTAATAAACCAACGATTATAGTGAGCGCCATGACCTTACTCCTTTGCCTTAGCGCTACTTTCGCTAACGAGAGCAACGTCTATACCGTGTGTTTCTTCCTGCATTGTTTCCGCAATCGATGGTACGCCGGCTACCCGAGCTACGAGGTCCCAGTTGCGTTGTAATAAGGCGATAATCGAGTAAACAACAACGAAAATCAAAGTTACAAAAAATAATATGAGGCCTGCCACCCAAAACAGTTGGGGTATCCACTGCGGTGTGCCCAGTGTAGTGATTGATACAGAATTATTAACCCACGAGTCTACAAACGAGACCATCGCGTAATATGTCATTATCGACATGAAGTAAAAGAGTAGAAGTAAACCAACCACATCTAAAATAGCGGTAACTTTTCTGGGGAGATAGTTATAAAGAGCGTCGATCCTGACATTCGAACGATGCAGCAGGCAGTAAGAATATGCCCAGGTTGTCGTGGCTGAGAATACATAGCCGGAGTACTCATCGGAACCACTCATAGTTATATTGAAAATCTTTCTTGAAAGTACGTCAACGGTTACCATTAATGCAGCTGCCAGTAGTGCAGCTCCCCCAACCCAGACCGCTAATTGAGATATTCTTTCTAGACGCGAATGGATGCTCTCTAGCATTACCCCTATTCCTCAATTGTTAAAAAAAAGGCGCCGCGTTGCAATACGCGACGCCTATATACATTGTTTAAATTACAGGGATGCTTTCATGCCTGAAATTTTACCAATTGTTTCGTTCCACTCATCAACACATTTTTGAGTGCCACATCTTTTTGCCCAACGTTTTAGAACAAAGTTTTCCACAACGTTCTTCAAAGTGGCTTTGTCCTCTGCTGTTGGAATAATTGGAACCATTCCGCCAGGCTCACCTTTAGGACAAGGTCCAGCGGCATTACAATTTGTTCCAATTTCATCGTTCTTAGCTGTTGCTGCCCACATTTCTTCTTCAAGATCAGCAAGATGCTTGTTGAAGAAAGCTTTTGTGTCTGAGTCTAATCCGTTCCAGACTTTCAAGTTCATTGCAAGGAAAGACGATGCATATCCTAGTTTAACTCGAATGTTATGGGTTACAACTTGCCACCATTTCGCATTGTAAGCAGGAAGAATACCGGTTAGTCCACAGTCAGCCACACCTTTTTGAAGTGCTGGTACAACNTCTGCGAAAGCNATTGTTACTGCACTACCGCCTACACCCTCGATAAAATCACCNAGTGTCGTGCTGTANGTGCGAATTTTTTTGCCTTTGAGTTTGGATAATGGATAGCTTTTAATGCTTTTATCACCCAAGTTACAGAAAAGCTGTTGGCTAGGCCATGCATAGATCATAAGAAGCTTCGCACCATACTTCTGCTCGAATTCACGAGCTAAAATATCTCTGTATGCTTCATTTGCTTTTCGATAAAGACCTAGATCTTGAATAACACCGGCGAGATCAGCACCTTCGATGGCTGGGCTGTCTTGCGCTACATAAGTTGTTACACCGTGGACNGCGTCAAATACACCTAACTTTANAAGGCGCATAATTTCAAATCCAGATAAGCCTAACTCAGTTTGCGATTTCGCATTAGCTGTTAGCTTGCCGCCAGAAAGTTTTGGTAGCCGTTCTTTCCAGAATGGCCCCTCTCTTTCTTTCCAGTGGTCAAGGAAGCTCCATGTTCCTACAACCTTAAATTCTTTCTTTTTCATTTCAGCAGAAACTGGACCTGTCGATACGGTGAACGCTAGCGCCACCATNACTGCAAGGCCTACTGCTATATTTCTAAGTTTTTCAAAATTCATAAAATAACCCCTCCCGGTTGTTTATGTTTAAAGATCTTAGAGAACTCATCAACTATCGGCAATAGTTGCTTTTGGAATTTTGAAATAATTTTTTAGAAAATATCGTAGCTTCCATCGTAAAAGTTTCTAACACGTAAAGCTGACTATATATATGTTGTCGCTAATTTACTATGTGCTCAACTACTGTTGATTTCAGAAATATGTGACGATTTTTGAGAAGTTCGACTTTTCTCTAATTGTTCGCTAGGTGGTGAATTATACAGAATCTATCATTACTGCGAAAATAATAGCTAATTTCCTTATTTGGGTAATATTGTTTAGACTTCGGTATTAAAAGCTTAATATAGGTTTTTATCAGTAAATTTTTTAGCTAGGGAGGGGTCAATGCCTCATTTGAAAACCGATGACAATGTAAACCTTTATTACGAGGAAGCGGGCGAGGGTACACCCATAATTTTTGTTCACGAATTTGCTGGTGACTATAGAAGTTGGGAACCGCAGATGCGCCACTTTTCCAGAAGGTATCGGGCCATAACATATAATGCACGTGGTTATTCACCCTCGGATATTCCAAGCGATCCCAATGANTATTCTCAGAAAAGAGCNTGTGACGACATCCGAGCAGTTATGGACGCGCTTCAGATTGAAGAAGCGCATATTGTCGGGCTTTCTATGGGAGGCTTCGCGACGCTNCATTTTGGTTTTGATTATCCGGAAAAAGCATTGTCACTTGTGGTTGGAGGATGTGGATATGGTGCAGANCCAAATCAAAGAGAAAAGTTTCAAAGTGAAACACTTGCCACTGTTGAAAAAATAAAAAANGAAACAATGGATGTTGCTGGTAAAGCNTATGCTTCAGGCCCAACGAGGGTGCANTATCAAAATAAAGATCCCCGTGGATGGAAGGAATTCGAAGTTCAGTTAAGAGAGCACTCGACCGAAGGCTCAGCAAATACGATGATGGGAGTTCAGCGCCTCCGGCCATCGCTTTATGACCTGAAAGATAAAATGCAAGCACTGACGGTTCCAACAATGATAATAAATGGGGATGAAGACGATCCGTGTTTAGATCCGGGCTTTTTAATGAAGCGAAATATTTCCTCAAGTTCGCTGGTTGTACTCCCGCGCTCTGGTCATACTATAAATTTGGAAGAACCGGCTATGTTTAATTGGTTTGTCGATGATTTTCTACATCAGGTAGAAAGCGGGAATTGGGGACTAAGAGATCCGAGGTCTCAGACAGGTAGTATCTTAGGCGATACTGGTAAAGGGAGCTAAATATGCGCTTGACGGGTCGTAAAAGTTTTATAACGGGTGCAGCTAAAGGTATTGGTTTAAGTGTAGCAAGAGCGTTTGCAGCTGAAGGTGCGGCGGTTGCACTTGCGCAGATATCTCTGAAGAGGAGAGTAAAAAGCAGTCACTCGAAATAAAAGAAACCTATGGCGTCGATGCCATTGGNGTCAAGTGTGATGTCGGCGATACCATTTCTGTGCAGAATGCCATTAAAGAAACAAGCGAAGCATTTAATGGTTTGNATACGATTGCCTGCATGGCGGCAACGCTTACCGAGCGTCTCGATGTTGTCGATCTTCCTGAGGATGAGTGGAACAGAACGCTAAATGTGAACCTAACTGGATCGTTTTTAGTTTGCAAACATGGAATACCTTTTTTACGCGAAGCAGGAGGTGGTTCAATCATTCTCACGGCCTCCCAGATGGGTCAGGTAGCGTGGCCTGGCTCGACCGCTTATTGTACAACGAAAGGCGGTATCCTACAGTTGGTGAAGGGTATCGCTCTGGATCATAAAGATGAGAATATTCGATGCAATAGTATTTCTCCGGGTGGTGTTGCCACCGATAGGCTTTTAGCTCGTTGGGGTGATATGGAAACTGCGGAGAAAGAATGGGGCCCGAAACATGCTTTGGGCCGACTTGGACAACCGGATGAAATAGCTGCTGGGGCGGTTTTTCTTGCGAGCGATGAGTCCAGTTTTATGACAGGAGCAGATTTATTGTTAGATGGAGGGTATACGGCATGGTGATATTTGGAGACGTGCAATGAGTGAAATTCCAATTTTAGAGCTTCGGCGTATAGAGGCTAATGTTATCAAGCCTATCTACGAAGAAATGGTTTTAGAAATAGGCCATGAAAAAGCGGAGAAAATTCTTGGTGCAGCGATAGAAAAAGCNGCGATAGAGCAGGGAAAGTCGTTGGCAGAAGAAAGTGAGGGAGGGCCAAGTTTAAGAGCATTTATTTCGTTATTCGAGCGATGGAAAATGGGTGGTGCCCTAGAGGTTGAAGTATTAAAGGAAACGGACGAGCAATTTGATTTNAATGTAACGAGGTGTCGGTATGCGGAGACATATAAGGAAATGGGATTGGGGAAAATAGGTCANCTGTTGTCATGCGGTCGTGATGGGTCTTTTTGCAAGGGATATGACCCTAATATTGAGTTAGATCGCGGGCAAACGATAATGCAGGGAGCTACTCATTGTGATTTTAGGTACCGGGTCAATAAAACATTATAAAGTGTCAAGTTACCGCAGATATGAAGGAAAAAAAGAATGGGGCCACTACAAGGTTACAAAGTTTTAGAACTAGCAGGTATAGGGCCTGGGCCAATGGCNGCTATGTTNCTGGCGGATATGGGCGCCGAAGTTCTGCGTGTTGAACGTAAAGAGGAAGCTGGTCTCGGAGTGCAGAGGCCTCTCGAATGCGATGTAACTCTTAGATCACGGAATGCTATAGCATTAGACTTGAAAGATCCCGATGATATCAAAAGAGTACTGAAACTTGTTAGCAAGGCTGATGCCTTGATAGAGGGGTTCAGGCCCGGTGTAATGGAGCGACTTGGATTGGGTCCAGAGGTTTGTTTGGGAATTAACCCTAAACTAGTTTTTGGTCGCATGACTGGTTTTGGGCAGGAGGGGCCTATGTCTAGGGCGGCGGGTCACGACCTAAATTACATAGCAATGAGCGGTGCCCTTGCCGCAATAGGTCGAGCGGGCCAGAAACCTACACCTCCCTTAAACCTTGTTGGTGATTACGGTGGGGGTTCTCTTTACTTGGTAGTGGGAATTTTAGCTGGTCTCCTGGAAACTTCGAAATCGGGAAAGGGACAAGTCGTAGATGCTGCAATGGTCGATGGAGCATCCTCATTGATGGCAGCAGCTTATGGAATGTTTGCCGGAGGATTACTGACAAATAAACGTGGCGAAAATGTTCTCGATTCTGGGGCCTATTTTTATGAAACCTATGAGTGCCTGGACGGAAAGTTCGTATCGGTGGCGGCAATAGAAGGGAAATTTCATGCTGAAATGTTTAGTCTAATGGAGTTAGATATTAGCCTCGTGTCAGATCAAATGAATAGAAATGATTGGCCTAAACTGAAATCCATAATTGCCGAACGATTTGCATCAAAAACGCGAGATGAGTGGGTTGCAATTATGGGTGGGAGTGACGCATGCTTCGCTCCAGTGCTCGAGTTAGACGAAGTTGCCGATGATCCTCATAACGCTGAAAGAGAAACCTTTATAAATATTGAAGGTGTTATTCAACCAGCGCCAGCGCCTAGGTTTGCGAGAACACCCAACCCCAAACCAACGGCTCCGCGAAGGGCTTCTATGGTAGATCTTGAAGTAGCACTCAAACCGTGGTTGCGACCAGAAGAAATCGAAGAGTGGTCTGAAAATTAGGTTTAGGAGTTCCTAAATGGTTGACTTACTCATTGAAGATCATAACGAACTCCGTGAAATGGTTAGGCGGGTTGCGGTTGAGAGGGTTTCAAAGCGCGCGGATGAAATTGATCGTCTAGGCGAATATCCTCAGGACATGTTTGAGCTCTTGCGTGAGTTGGAGCTTTTTACACTCCCATTTGATAAGAAATATGGTGGCATAGGTAGCATCTTGGGCGCCTGTATTGCGATCGAAGAATTAGGCAGGATTTGTTATAACACAGCTTATTTGTTGGTAGTTCAATGGGTGCCTTTTGGCGCGATCTTGGCAGGTGGGTCTCCTAACCAGCAAGATAAGTACTTGCCGGGGTTGGCTGATGGTTCTTTAAGAGGCGCTTTTTCAACAACAGAATCTCAAAGTGGGTCAGACGTAAGTGGCATTAGGACCAGAGCGATACCAGTTGACGGGGGTTATAAAATATCTGGAGAAAAAATCTGGTGCACNAATTCCTCTGTCGCAGATTTTATAGTGGTGGCCGCTCGAGTGGAAGGAATGTCAGGACGCGGAGCGATAAATTTTTTCATAGTCGATCGAGAGACTAAGGGCTTTTCGATTGGTTCGCCGGAAAAAAAGATGGGTGCCCGAGGAATCCCATCTTGTCCACTTTATTTCGATGAAGCTTTTGTCCCAACGGACGCAATGCTAGGAGAGCCGGGCAAAGGTTTTCAAATCGTCATGGAAGCATTCAATATTTCAAGACCAATAATAGGAGCTAGAGGCGTTGGATTGTCTCAAGGCGCTATTGATCACGCTCTTGCTTTTGTAAAAAATAGGCAAGCTTTTGGAGAAGAAGTCGTAAATTTTCAGGGCGTTCGTTGGATGCTCGCTGACATGCATATTCAGACCGAGGCAGCACGAGGGTTGGTTTACAAGGCAGCAGCAGCAGCAGATGCCGGTGTGACAGGAAAAGCATTGGCAAAACAAGCGGCGGTCGCAAAATGCCATGCGAGCGATACGGCTATGAAGGTAGCTACAGATGCAGTTCAATTATTTGGAGCGGCCGGTATCTCTGGAGACTATCCCATAAACAGGTATTTTAGAGATGCCAAAGTTCTACAGATCGTAGAGGGGACGCAACAGGTCCAAAGGAATATTATAAGCCGCTACTTAGTTGACGGTTACTAGGGCGCTCTTTATTCTTTTTTCATCGGCCTGTTGGCAGCATTGAACTGTATAAAATCTAGCGCCCCCTGTAATATGTAGGTGGCTGCTGCTGCATCAACCTGTTGTGCTCGTTTTTTCCTACTGACATCAGCNCTTATCATCGCCCGCTCGACGGCAGCTGTGCTCAGCCTTTCATCCCAGAAGGCTATTGGCATGTTAAAAATTTCGGTTAATGAAAAAGCCCAATCTTTTGTGGCTTGTGCCCTAGCGCTTAGTGTACCGTCCATATTAATAGGGAGCCCCATGACAATGCCGCCAACGTTAAACTCGCTTGCAATATGGGATATTTCTGGCAAGTTTTTTTTTAATTTTGATCGTTTCAGTGTCATGATGGCGCTTGCAACTCTCAGACACGGATCAGATATGGCTAAGCCAATTGTTTTAGTTCCTAAATCAATACCAAGAAGTTTCATGTCTTTTGGTAAAACATTTACCAAGCTAAGAACATTGTCTTTAATCGGTTCGGAAACTTGCATAACCACAAGATACTATTCATAAAGAAAAAATACACCAAATTAATGGGGGCCACAAAAACTAGTTTGCAGTTATTGAATGTAGTTCGTATTCAGCGTAACTATAAATGTAGTTGTTTTAGAAACGCTTTTTTAAAGAGAGAATGGCGATGTCTTTAGACAAAACAATGGTTCAACGCGTAAGTCAATTGGCGCGAATTGAAATAGAAGAAACACAATTAGAAACAACCGCTCGAGAGTTGAATAATATTTTAGAATGGATAGAGCAATTAAATGAGGTAGACACAGAGGGCGTAGAGCCAATGGCTAGCGTAACTGGGCACGAATTACCAAAGAGAGATGACGATGTAACTGATGGCGGCTATCCAGACAAAGTTTTGAAAAATGCGCCGGATAGAGAATCAGATTTTTTTGCGGTTCCCAAGGTGGTCGAGTAATGTCCAATATTCTTGAACTTAACCTTGCGGACCTCCAAAAAGCCATAAGGGATAAAAACCTGTCGGCAAAGGAGATAACAGAAGCTTATTTGCAAGCGATAGAGCAGAACTCTCAATCGAACTGTTTTATATCAATAACTGAAGAAAAAGCCATCCAGATGGCCGAAGAGTCCGACAAAAGAATTGAAAAGGGCGAGGCGCTTGCATTGGATGGGATCCCCATAGGTGTAAAAGATCTATTTTGTACATCAGGTGTGCGTACAACGGCAGGTTCCAATATGCTGTCAAACTTTGTCCCCCAATACGAGTCAACTGTGACTGAACAACTATGGCGTGACGGTGCTATAATGTTGGGCAAATGTAATATGGATGAATTTGCAATGGGATCAGCCAATACAACTAGTTACTTTGGTTCCGTTGAAAACCCTTGGACGACGCGAGCAAAATTTGAAAAAAAACTTGTTCCTGGAGGTTCCTCGGGTGGTTCAGCAGCGGCAGTATCAGGAGGTTTAGCTGTGGCAGCTACCGGCAGTGATACTGGCGGATCGATCCGGCAACCAGCTAGTTTTTGCGGCATTGTAGGTATGAAACCAACTTATGGCCGATGCTCACGATGGGGAATGGTGGCCTTTGCTTCCTCTCTTGATCAAGCAGGTCCTTTAACGCGCACTGTCCAGGATGCTGCTATTTTACTCAAAAGCATGGCAGGTTATGATCCAAAAGATTCCACGTCAGCTAATGTCAGTGTCCCGAATTTCGAGCTAGCTCTCAATGGTGACATACGTGGTCTGCGTGTTGGTGTGCCAAGAGAATATAAGCGAGAGGGAACACCCCCTGAGATAGAAAATTTATGGCAAAAGGGGGTAGATATCCTTAAAAAAGCGGGCGCCGTTATAAGCGATGTGAGTCTGCCGCATACAAAATATGCTCTTCCAACTTATTATATTATTGCACCTGCAGAAGCCTCTTCAAATTTAGCTCGATATGATGGGGTTCGTTATGGTTTGCGCGCGGAGCAAGCAGAGTTGCAGGATATGTATCAGCGAACGAGAGACGAAGGCTTTGGCGATGAAGTAAAACGAAGGATTTTAATTGGAACTTATGTTCTCTCGGCCGGATATTATGATGCTTATTATCTAAAGGCACAACGTGTGCGGGCACTGATAAAACAGGATTTCGATAATGTTTTTGAAAACGTAGATGTTCTGCTGACACCCACCGCCCCTTCAGAAGCGTTTGCAATTGGTGAAAATGATGATGATCCGATAAAAATGTATCTTAATGATATCTTTACTGTTCCTACGAGCCTTGCAGGTCTTCCAGCACTTTCAATCCCGGGCAGTCTCTCGGATAAAGGGCTCCCGTTAGGGTTGCAAGTAGTAGGCAAAATGTTCGACGAAGAGTCGGTACTGAAAGTCGGTGATGTTTTAGAGTCAGGGGTAGAGTTCACTTTGCAAGAAGTAGGGAAGCAATAGCATGAAGGGGCTTATTGAAGGACAAACCGGGACCTGGGAAGTCGTGATTGGATTAGAAGTCCATGCGCAAGTTAGTTCTGAGTCGAAATTATTTTCTGGAGCTTCAACAGCCTTCGGAGCAAAGCCAAATACGCAAGTATCCCTCATTGATGCCGCTATGCCTGGTATGCTGCCGGTTATAAATCAGCACTGTGTTAGACAAGCCATTAAAACTGGTCTTGGAATAAATGCGACGGTTAACTTAAAAAGTGTATTTGATAGGAAAAACTACTTTTATCCAGATCTCCCACAAGGCTATCAAATCAGTCAGTATAAACAGCCCATCATTGGGGAAGGTACGCTAACGATAGTCTCAGAAGACGGGGAGAAAGAAATTGGCATAGAGCGAATTCATCTAGAGCAAGATGCAGGAAAGTCTATGCATGACCAACATCCATCGAAAAGCTTTATAGATTTAAATCGTTCAGGTGTGGCTTTGATGGAAATAGTTTCTAAGCCCGACATGCGTTCGGCTGGTGAAGCCGCAGCTTATATTCGAAAACTTCGATCAATAATGCGTTATCTGGGTACTTGCGACGGTAATATGCAAGAAGGCTCTTTAAGATGTGATGTTAACGTATCGGTTAGAAAGATAGGAGAAGAATTAGGAACTCGTTGCGAAATAAAAAATGTTAACTCCATCCGTTTTGTGCAGCAGGCTATAGATTATGAATCTAGGCGCCAAGTTGAACTACTTGAAACAGGTGCTTCGATCGACCAGGAGACAAGGCTGTTTGATGCTTCCACAGGTCAAACTAGGTCAATGAGGTCAAAAGAGGAAGCGCATGACTATAGATATTTCCCTGATCCGGATTTGCTTCCCTTAGAATTCTCTCAAAATTATGTCGATGAAATTAAAGCGGAGCTGCCNGAATTACCCGATAATAAGAGAGATCGTTTTGTCGCGGAATTTGGGCTATCTGCAGAGGATGCGGATACGTTGGTTGAAGAAAAAGCTACCGCGGAATTTTACGAAGAACTATCCAATGGGCGGGATAAAAAGTTAGCTGCCAATTGGGTGATCACCGAGTTATTTGGTGCCCTCAACAAGTCAGGAATTGGATTAAGAGAAAGTAAAGTAGATGCCCATAACCTCGGAAACCTAATTGATTTGATAAGTGATGGAACAATCTCAGGAAGGATCGCCAANGATGTTTTTGGTGAAATGTTTGAAAACGGAGGTTCGGCAGACTCAATAATAGCAAGTAAGGGGCTTCGCCAAATATCTGATTCTGGGCAATTAACAGACTTGATTGATGCAGTTTTATCTGAACATCAGGATAAAGTGACAGAATTCAGAGAGGGTAAAGATAAGCTTTTCGGCTTTTTCGTTGGGCAAGTGATGAAAAGAAGCCAGGGACAAGCAAATCCAAAACTCGTCAATGAGTTGCTTAAAGAAAAATTGGTTGGCTGATCCCTTGATAAATGAACTGGGAAAAGTAATGCAAAAAAGAGCAATATTATGAAAATAAAGACTCTTTTAAAACTNTCTGTTGCAGAAGGTATAGCGGGTAAAATTTTTTCTATTGGAAAACAGGAAAATATGCACCCCCTTACCGTTGTTATACTGGATGCAGGTGGCTCTCCCGTGCTTATAAAAAGACAGGATGGTTCGGGGATTATGCGAGTAGATATAGCCTTCGGGAAAGCGTGGGGTTCGCTTGGTATGGGTATTTCGAGTCGTCTGATGAGGGATCGATTAGCTGATAGGCCAACTTTTTTGAATGCGCTTGCATCTGTTTCTGGAGGACGTCTTATTCCTGTCCCTGGTGGAGTCCTTATTTACGATAAAGAGGGAGAAGCCATTGGGGCAGTAGGCGTTAGTGGAGATACTTCTGATAAGGATGAATATTGCGCCATAGCAGCAATTAAGGCTGAAGGTTATCAACCCGAACCAGGTAATCCATCTGCAACGTGGAGGGAGTCAAATCTCTAAACTATTGTATGATTAGCTTCGACTAGTAATGGTTTTTTTGAAATGTAAGTGGATATCAATAGTTGCATTTTGACCCAAACCTGACAGCCATAGCTATAGTGTTTTCGGTAGCACTGCTCTGCGGTTTGCTTTTAATGCGGTTCAAACAGCCTGCTATTATAGGTTATATCGTTGCTGGTGTTATTCTTGGGCCGTCAGGTTTTCAGATAATCGAAGAAACAGAGGCGGCGAAGACACTAGCAGAGTTAGGCGTTTTACTTCTTTTATTTCTAATCGGTATGGAGCTCAGTCTTCGTGCCTTCAAGACAGTTTACAAATTAGCTTCTGTAATTGTGCTAGTTCAGGTCGTATTTTCCATTCTCGTTACTAGCATTATCGGTATAGCAATGTCTTGGGATTGGCAGCAAGGAATCTTACTTGGTTTTGTGCTCGCCGTATCAAGTACTGCCGTTACGGTAAAAGTTTTAGCTGATCGAGGAGAACTTCGTACCCATTTTGGTAGAATTACGGTGGGGATACTCATTGCTCAAGATCTCGCGGTAGTGGCTATGCTATTAGTTATCGAGGCCTTAAATCCCAACGAGCAATTCGATCTCTGGATAATACCCAAAACAATTGGTGCTATTATCTTCGTGATAGCCATAGTGAGGTTTTTATCGAAGCGGGAGAGGATACGGCTTCCCTTGGCGCTTCGCCAAGCTTTTGGCGCGGACAGAGAAGTGGTTCCAATTGCAGCCTTAGCGTTTTGTGGTGTCTGTGCAACCACCTCAGGCTTAATTGGTTTGTCGACAGCTTTTGGCAGTTTTTTGGCTGGTCTAATCGTGGGTAATTCGTCAGAAAGGCAAATTGTTCTAAGAAGTACGCGCCCCATACAAAGTGTCTTACTTGTCGTTTTCTTTCTATCTGTAGGTTTGTTGATAGATGTTGGATTTTTTTTCGAGAATCTTGGCACTCTGATTGTCGTTTTTATTTTGGCAACTATAGCAAAAGGATTAATAAATATTATTGCCGTTCGTATAGCTGGGCAACCTTGGGAGCAGTCCGTTCTTGTTGGGGTAACCCTAGGGCAAATTGGTGAATTTGCATTTGTAATTGCTAGTGTAGGTTTTACTGTCAATGCAATCGATAGCGAGGGTTATAAAATAGCGGTTGCTGTGATAGCATTGAGTTTGATGTTGGGACCAGCCTGGGTTGTTTTAGAACGGCGGCTGCGGGCAGCGGAAGACTTGGGAATTAAATTAACCGCGGCTGAGATAAAAACTCGTGAAAATATTAGAGAAAAGTTAGTAATATTTGTTTCAACCAGCCCTATTTGGGGCTCTCAATTAAAAACAAAAATTATTGGGACTTTTGCCAGTTTTTTAATGTTTATGCAGAAATACCTAACGCATGTAAGAAAGAAATAGGTTTTATTTGAATGAAAACCACTTTTAATTAAACAAACGAAAATGGGAAAACTTTTAAAGGAATGAAGAATGTCAATTGAAAGATATATGGTGAGCGGGGAATTGGAGCCCGTAAGTCATTATTGCCATGTCGTTAAAGCGGGCGGTTTTGTCTGGTTGTCAGGTATGGTAGGTATGAAAGCTGATGGTACCATCCCTGAGGGTACGGTAGAGCAATTTGAAATAGCATTAAAAACTATTGATACTTGCCTTAGAGAAGCTGGCGGTAAGCCAAATCAAATCGTAAAAGTACAGATATTTATGACGGACATTTCGGAAAGATCTTCTATCAACCCAATCCGCATCGAATATTTTGGTGATCATAAACCTGCCTCAACTTTAGTAGAAGTGAGTGCGTTGGTGGACCCTCGCATGAGAGTGGAGATTGAGGCAGTTGCCTATATTGATGATAAGTGAATATGACGGTCTTTTAGGAACTAACTAGCCAGTATGGTTTTGTTCCGTAAGTCTCAATGAGAAAGTCGACAAAAGCCCGAACCTTTGGCGATAAATGACGGCTGGATGGATACACGGCAAAAATAGGAATGTCTTCCTTAACAAAGTTATCAAGCACTGATACTAATCTCTTATTTTTGATATGTTCACCTACCATGTAGGAACTTGTCATTGTCAAGCCGCCACCTGCTAAGACAGCACTTAAAATTGCGTCTCCGTTATTTATGCTAATTGAACCTTTTGCTTTTATAAGCCTTTCTGTTTCGTCAATAAGAAAGTGCCAGTCATTTAAGGCGTTCCCGGGCGGGTAGGTTATGAGCTGATGCTGCATAAGATCTTCTGGGTGTTTAGGGATGCCATTTTTTTTAAGATAGTCGGGCGTTGCAACTAATGAGCGATGATTTGCTGCCAAGCGACGTGCAATTAAGCTAGAGTCCCTCAAGTGAGCTATCCGGATGGCAAGATCTATGCCTTCATCGACTAAATCAACAACTCTGTCGCTGACCTGTACCCTAACCTCGACTTCTGGGTAACGTTTTAAAAACTTGGGCAAGTGNGGCGTTAGATGTCTATGAGAGAAAGTGAAAGGGGCAGTCACTTTCAACAAGCCGCGGGGGGCTGAGTGGGCGCGTGAGATTGCTATTTCAGCTTCATCTACATCTGCAATAATTCGTTTTGAACGTTCATAATAGGCTTGGCCTTCTTCGGTCACACTTACTCGGCGAGTCGTTCTATTTAGAAGCCTTACCCCTAGCCGGTCTTCCAGGGCGGAAAGTTGTTTACTGACAACGGATGGTGATACATTGAGAAGTCTTGCCGCTGCGGCTAAGCTGTCGTTCTCCACAACAGAACAGAAAACTTTCATAGCAGACAATGTATCCATGACCAAACTATAGCCTTAAAATAGTCAAGGCGCCAGATAATTTCTTATATGGCATGAGTCAATTCATTACCTATACAAAAGNTATTTAATTAAGNACGGTTGAGAGCGTAATGGAGTGAAATTCTAACCCAATACTTCATTACGATGTTATTTTTCATTTTGTCGCTCCTGCTTATTCTACTTAACAAGCTTGTGCTTGGGAGTTGAGTTATTTTATCCTTATGAAATTGTTAAAGTATGAGCGAAAGATCAACATCGTAGGATGATATTTATGAAAAACCTCTCATCAATTGCAAAAGACGTTTCAGAACTACTTATCAAGCGAGGGGAAACCGTCGCGATATCTGAGTCCTCGTCGGGCGGTTTAATTTCTGCAGCTTTATTAGCTGTGCCTGGGGCATCTCGATATTTTTTAGGGGGAGGTGTTGTTTACACGGCTGTTGCGCGCGAACAATTATTAGGCATTAACTTCGACGATTATCCTGGAATTCGGTCGTCTAGTGAACCGTATGCTGAACTAGCTGCATCTACCATAAAAGAAAGGCTGGGTGCTGATTGGGGATTAGCAGAAACCGGCGCTGCGGGGCCATCGGGAAACCGTTATGGTGATGCGGCTGGTCATACATGCATTGCAATTAATGGAAGATATAACAGAGTTTTCACCCTTGAGACTAACTCAGATAGTAGAGAGGAAAACATGTGGCAATTTGCAAGTGAAGCTCTCACGCTTTTTAAAAAAGTTCTGTCGGAGGCTAATTAACTCCCTAGGCTGGATTATCTTGTTTGATCATTTCAGAGGCTTTTTCACCAATCATTATGCAGGCCGCGTTTGTATTACCAGATACCATTGTTGGCATTATAGAACCGTCAGCTACGCGAAGTCCCTCAAGTCCATGAACTTTAAGGCGTTCGTTCACCACAGACTCAGGTCCATTCCCCATACGACATGTGCCAATCGGGTGATATGCAGTTTCCGCGGTGTTGCGGATGAAACTTAAGATTTCATCATCTGTCTTGACTTCTGTGCCTGGGGAGAATTCTTCCCCTCGTATATCTCTCATCGCCTGAGTATTCATTATTTCCCGAATTTTTTTGAAGCCGGCTATCATCGCATCCCGGTCGATTGGATCGGTAAGAAAGTTAAAATTAATAGCAGGTTGATCGCTCGCGTCTGGTGATTGTATGTGGATAGATCCTAAGCTCTCTGGCCTCAACTGATATATCGATACAGTCATTCCAGGAAATTTATGGAGCTGTCTTTTCTTTGGATTTTTGACAGCGTAAGGCACCATATGCATTTGTATATCCGGGGTCTCCATATCTTCCCGTGTTCTTAAAAATGCGAGCATAGGTGCTGATGGTAAGGTCATAAAACCTCGGCGTTGGAAAATATATTTCATTACTTGCCAAACTGGCCCAAGACCTTGCATCCGTTGATTATACGATAACTCTCCCCGCTTCATATTGAATTGTATACGAGCATTGATATGATCTCGTAAATTCTCTCCCACTCCATTTAGTTCATGTTTCACTTCTATTCCGTTATCTGTGAGGAGTTGCGCTTGACCGATTCCCGACAATTCTAAAAGTTGTGGTGAGGCTACACCTCCGGTGCATACAATTACTTCCTTGTGGGCATGCACGAACCTATCTTGTCCGTTTTTTCTAAAGTGTACTCCCGAGCATTTTTTCCCCTCAAATAAAAGCTTTTGAACATGAGCATTGGTTTCAATTCTAAGATTTGGTCGATTTTTTACTGGATTTAAATAACAGCGGGCAGTGCTCATTCTAACGCCATTGCTAATGGTAGTTTGAGTTCTAACAATTCCCTCTTGCGATTTGCCGTTGTAATCCGGGTTATGCGGTATTCCTAATTCTTTACTTGCAGCTGTTATTGCGTCGTATAGTGGTCCTTCGTCTGTAGCCTTGCTCACCCGTAGCGGTCCCCCTTGTGACCTTAAATCATCTTCGCCGTGTTCGTAGTGTTCCATTTTCTGAAAAAAAGGCAGCACATCATCAAAACTCCAACCCCTGTTTCCAAGCTGTCCCCATGTGTCATAATCCAAAGGTTGTCCTCTAACAAAAACCAAGCCGTTAATTGAACTGGAGCCGCCAAGCAAGCGACCGCGAGGTACAGGTATGCGTCTATTGGCAGTACCTTCTTCTGGTTGCGAACTATACCGCCAATTTGCTGTTGGATGATCTATCAAAAGCCCAAAACTAATTGGAAAACGCGAATATGGGTGGCTTGCGGCGCCTGCTTCTAGCAGCAAAACTCGCCATTTACTTTTTTCCGTAAGCCGGCTAGCCAAGACCGATCCAGCGGAACCGGCTCCGACAATTATGAAATCATAGATATCTTTTTCCAATTTTAATGCTCCAAACCCAAGTAAAGCAAAATCGCTTTGAAAAAATTGTTTAATTATTGGAAATTGACAAGTCGCTTATTCAAAGTTTCGAGATTAATCAGTCATGTGACTTTTAAAGCGCTTTTTTGTTTTGGACATAGCAATTGTTTATTGAATAAAATTCAACCAAATTCTTGAATTATGATATACTAGTCTTAGTTTGAACCCTTTGGCTTGGCTCAATGAATCTTACCAATAAGTACGACTTAATTGTTATCGGTAGCGGGCCTGGTGGCCGTCGCGCAGCTATTCAAGCGGCTAAATTTAGTAAAAAGGTGCTGGTAATCGAAAAAAGTGAAAGGGTCGGTGGCGTCTCTGTTCACACTGGCACAATTCCTAGCAAAACATTGCGAGAAACGGCTTTGAATTTATCTGGCTGGCATGAGCGTGAGTTTTATGGGCAATCTTACCGAGTAAAACAAAACATAACGGCAGCAGACTTAAAAAATAGACTCCACATGACCTTAGATCATGAAGTGGAGGTACTTAAACACCAATTTGCGAGAAATGCGGTTGAGACATTAAATGGGATAGCACGCTTTGTTTCCCCTACAACCGTTGACGTTGAATTTGATGATGGTGAGGTCGAACAATTTTCAGCTGAAAAGTTTATTATCGCTGTAGGCACAAAGCCCTACAGACCAGAACAGATACCTTTTGATGGCACACGCATTTTTGATAGCGATGAAATTTTAAAGATTAAAAGATTGCCGCGAAGTCTTGCCGTGATAGGCGGTGGTGTAATTGGCGTGGAATATGCAACTATATTTAGCGCCTTAGATATCCCCATTACGCTCATAGAAGCGAGAGATACCATTCTTGACTTTGTGGATAAGGAAATAATAGCAGAATTAATGCATGAGCTCAGAGAACGCGGCGTTGCAATGAGACTTGGTTGCAACATTCAAGAGGTTCAAAAAATAAAAAATGGTCGCTGTAAAATTATCTTAGATAATGGTCGTGAAGTAAGAACGGACATGATTTTATTTGCAGCAGGTAGATATGGGGCAACGAGTGCGCTTAATCTTGATGTATTAGGCTTGTCGCCAGATAAACGAGGGCGTTTGAATGTGGATAAAAACACATTTCAAACAGATAACCCAAATATTTATGCTGTCGGCGACGTTATAGGCTTTCCTAGTCTTGCCTCTACCTCAATGGAGCAGGGACGTATAGCCGCTTGCCATGCATTTGATGAATTGGCGCATGCGCCTCCTGAATTCTTTCCCTATGGGATNTATGCTGTGCCAGAAATTTCTACTATCGGAATGAGTGAAGAAGAAGCCAAAAATGCTGCCATCCCCTATGAAGTAGGCTTAGCAAGATTTAGAGAAACTTCTCGCGGTCATATTATGGGTTTAGACTCTGGAATGATGAAGATGATTGTTTCTCTCGAAACCAGAAAACTTTTGGGCGTTCACATAATCGGTGAAGGGGCAACAGAGTTAATTCATATTGGGCAGGCTGTGCTCAATTTGGAAGGGCCAATAGAATACTTTGTGGAGAATACCTTCAATTATCCAACCTTGGCCGAGGTTTACAAAATTGCTGCTCTTGATGTTTGGAACCGGTTGCCCCGAAACACCTAACGTTCCTGTTTCATCTAGGTACATTTTGAGATAATTTCATGTTTAGTTTACTTGGTTATAAATAAGACAAGATCAAAGTTTATTTAAAAAATGGGGTTGCTATGGATTTACATCTTGCGGGGAAAAAAGTGATTGTTACGGGGGCGAGTAAGGGGATTGGCCTTGCCATAGCAAATGAATTTGCAAAGGAANGGGCGTCTGTCTCTATCTGCGCGAGAGGTCGTGATAGTCTCGAAAGCGCTCGAGAGTTAATCGCAGGAAATGGCGGCAATGTTTACGCGGACATCTGCGATGTTTCAGATAAAAAAAATCTAATAAAATACATTGAAAACGCGGTTCAGAATTTGGGCGGTTTGAATATTTTGGTTAATAATCCATCTGGCTTTGGTAGAAGCGATGATGAAGATGGATGGCAGGTGGGAATAGATGTTGATTTGATGGCGTTGGTAAGGGCGTCCTGGACAGCTGTTCCTTTCATCGAGAAAACAGGCGGCGGCTCTATCATTCATACTTCCTCTATATCTGGATTGACATCATCTTTACGGACACCACCGTATGGCGCCGTAAAAGCTGCGGTGATACAATATACAAAAACTCAGGCACTTCAGTTAGCCTCGAAAAATATACGTGTAAATTGTATCGCGCCTGGTTCAATTGATTTCCCCGGTGGGACTTGGGACGATGCCAAAAAAAATAACCCAAAACTTTATGCAGGTATTCAGAATTCAATCCCTTTTGGTAGGTTAGGTAGGCCCGAGGAAGTTGCTAAGCTAGCAGTATTTTTAGCATCAGATGCCGCTTCTTGGGTCACTGGCGAAACGGTAGCCGTTGATGGCGGCCAGATGTTGTAAAATTTACAGCTTAATCATGCTGATTTAAATATCGTTAAGCGCACGCGCCGCCTCTCTAATTGCTTTAACGGTAAGATTTACGTCATCTTCGTTATGCGCCAGTGAGACATAAAACTTGCTATCGCCCTTAAAGACTTGATTTGATCTGAGAAGCTTATTGAATGCACCCCCTTTTTTCGTGTCAGCTTTTAATATACCTCTGTAATCAGAAATTTCATTATCCGTAAAAAATACATCGAACAACGGAGGTTCGCCGAGTATTACCGCACTATGACCATAATCTTTCATAGCAGCTTCCAATTCTCCCATTAATACTCGGCCGGTATCAAATACAGTCTCGTATGCTGATTTCGGCTTTAATATTTCTAGGGTTGCGAGCCCTGCCGCCGATGCAACAGGATTTCCACTTAGGGTCCCTATTTGTGGCAAGAAATGTTTATCGCCAACTGCGTCTTTGTTAAAGAGTTGCATCAAATCTTTGCGTCCACCAACAGCAGCAAGTGGAAATCCACCACCAATAATTTTTCCTAATGANCAAAGGTCTGGCGTAACGGAATAAAATTCCTGCGCGCCACCATAAGCAAACCGAAACCCAGTAACAATTTCGTCAAATATAAGTGGAATATCATATTTCAGTGTCATGTCCCGTAAAACTTCAAGAAAGCCGGGGGCAGGAGGAATGAGCCTTTGAAAGGGTTCGACAATCACTGCTCCTAATTGTTCATGATGCTCGTNTAGAATACTCTTGAACATATCTGTATCGTTGAAAGGTGCTACGATAACCTCTTCGCTAACCTTTTTTGGGATCCCAGGTGAGTCAGGGATTGCTTGAGGGAAATTACTGAGGGTCTTTGGTGCAAGACTCATTAGAGAATAGTCACTCATTCCATGATAACCGCCTTCAAACTTTAAAACTTTGTCGCGTTCGCGATAAGCTCGAGCTATTCGCATTGCATAGAGTGTCGCTTCAGATCCGGAACTAACAAACCGAATTTGTTCGATGCAATTTACTGCGGCACAGATTTCTTCAGCTAACTTTATTCCGTGCACATTGTTTGCAAAGAAAGTGGTGCCGTTTGGTACTTGATTGAGGACTGCTTCAGTAACTTTAGGATGTGCGTGACCAACGAACATGGGGCCTGATCCTAGAAGAAAGTCTACGTATTCATTGCCTCTATTATCCCAAATTCTTCCTTCTTTCCCTCGCGCGATTATGACGTCACTAGCCATATTGCCAAAATGGCCACCTGGAAGCACAGCGTGGGCACGTAGACTTAAATCGTCATTTAGGGGAGAAATTTCTATTTCGGTCATCCTTTATTCCTCTGCTGTTCACGCTGACGATGTTCTTGTTCCTTTTAGGGTAATCCAAAAAATGATTAAAAGACGAGATATCTACCATTATATCCGTTATCCGATATTCTAAAAGAAGGATTTGGTCGGACTGAATTGGCTGTTAACTAAAGAGTATCCTGTTTTAAAGACAACTTGTGAAGAAAGTATGAGTGATGACGAGTGAACTTGTTTTATACGAATCTCGCGATCGTATCGCGCTAATTACAATAAATAGACCAGAAAAAATGAATGCATTGTCAAACGGCTTAGTCGCTCAACTCAGGGATGCATTCATTCGGTTCAAAAATTCNGATGACCAGTGTGCGGTACTAACTAGCTCAGGAGACAAGGCTTTTTCTGTTGGAGCAGATATAAAGGATCCACCAACAGATCCGGACCTTTGGGAATGCATGCCTGGGGTAGGAGTGATTGTTGATAAACCAGTCATTGCTGCAGTAGCCGGATATTGTGTTGGTGGAGCGTATTGCTTGGTGCAGTTTTGTGATTTAGCAGTAGCTGCAGAGAATGCAGATTTTTTCTATCCAGAAGCCCAACTAGGTTTTTGTGGTGGCCTAATCGCCAGTACCGCAGCCCGTATACCCCATAAAATAGCGATGGAGTTGATGTTAACGGGCAAACATTTTGATGCTCAACGAGCATATGAAGTTGGTATGGTTAATCAAGTCGTTCCTGTCGGAAAGCAGGTTGACGTAGCGATGGATTATGCAAAAATTTTGGCGAATAGTGCTCCACTGGTTGTCGGTATGATTAAACGTTTTGTGCGCGATACTGTTACGCCAAAGGGCCCATCCGAACTTCACGCGCTTGCCCGAGCAGAATTGTTCACTATTAGAAATAGCGAAGATCAGCAAGAGGGAGGCGCAGCTTTTCGGGAAAAACGGACACCAATTTTTAAAGGTCGTTAAACAAATCNCCTGATATTGTCTGTTTTAAATGACTACAACTATTTTCTAAGCTGAGAGGAGTTAGAAATTATAAAACTAGGTGGCTTAGGTGTTTTCGCTTCCACGCATCTTTTGGATAGAGAAAAGCTTGCATTACTTGCGAATAATGTTGAAAAATTTGGCTTTGGCTCTCTATGGTTTCCTGAAGCTACGTCCTTTGAGTCATTTTCACTCGCAGCATATTTATTAGCGAATTCAAACAAACTGATAGTGGGAACAGGCATAGCAAATATTTATGCCCGCGATGCTGTAACGTCTGCGCAAGGCCATGATGGTTTGAACGCTCTTTTCAAAAAGAGATTTATTTTGGGTTTGGGTGTTAGTCACGTTTCCTTTGTTGAGAAAATTCGCGGCCATAAATTTGGCAAGCCAGTCTCTTCAATGAACGAATATTTAGAAAAGTTAGGGAATGCCGATATCGATCCAAATCTTCGAATGGAGGATAGGAATATTATTTTGGCNGCATTGGGGCCGAGGATGTTGGAGTTGGCTGCTGCTAAAAGNAAGGGTGCGATACCCTATAGTGTGACCCCCGATTACACGGCGAAAGCACGGGAAGTTTTAGGGCCGAAGGCTTGGCTTTGTGTTGAACAGAAAATATGTCTAACAAATTCTTTATCTGATGCGCGGTTCATTGCGAAAAAACAAATGGATCGCTATTTGAGATGGCCAAATTATGTTGATAATTGGATAAGAATGGGTTTTAAGCANTCAGACTTGGAGGGAGAGGGCTCTTCAAAATTTTTAGACGCTATGGTTTGTTGGGGCAGCGATAAGAGGATAATGAACTGCTTAGAACAGCATTTTAGCGCCGGCGCAGATCATGTCGTTGTTCAAGCTTTAAGACCTGATGGCAAGGAATATCCAGATTTTGATGCGCTGAAGGCGGTTTCACAGACTAGCTAGGGCAAGTAAAATTGGTTTGGATTATTGCAAATTTGTGATTTTTATTACCGAGTAGGACAAACCCTTTTTTGGGAAAAATATATGAGACTGTTTGAAGCTAAGGCCCTAGTGAAAGATTTCTCTTTATGACTCATACAAGAGACGTAAAAANAAANATAGATGTAGACGGTCCAGTAGCNTGGCGACGGCTAGTAGCCTCTCTTGTAATCGGAAGTGTTGGTGGCGTCGGCATGTGGTCCTCCGTCATTTTGCTTCCCGAGATACAAAATTATTTTTCATTAGATCGCGGTGAAGCCTCTCTGTCTTACACAGNAACNATGCTGGGCATTGTTTTCGGAAACGTTTTCATGGGACGGATGGTGGATAAATTTGGAGTTGTTACTCCAACACTTATCTCTGCTTTGTGTCTTGGGATTGGTTATTTTGGCATAGCTTTTGTTGAAAGCTTTTGGCTATTTCTAGTTTATCAAGGAATACTCATCGGTATCTTTGGTGCGTCAGGAACTTTTGGGCCAATGATTTCCTCGGTTTCTTTGTGGTTTTTGCGGCACAGAGGTATAGCCGTCTCTTTGGTAGCAACAGGAAGCTACATAGCAGGAACTGTATGGCCACCAATTGTTAGGGAATTAATAGATTCTCTAGGATGGCAAATGACGCATGGGATAATAGGGTTAGTGTGTGTTGTTATAATGGTACCATTAGCGCTTTATTTGCGTGGCAATCCCCCCGCTGAACCTAAAGAGAATCTAGAAGAAAAGATNTCAAGTGAAACGCGAGCTCCATTTGCTCTTAGGACACTCCAGATACTTCTCATTTTGGCAGGAATTGCATGTTGTGTGGCGATGTCTATGCCTCAGGTTCACATTGTGGCGTATTGTGTCGATCTANAAGTTGGTGCTCAAAGAGGGGCAGAAATGTTGTCTCTCATGTTTGGCCTGGGAGTTATAAGCAGAATAGCATTTGGGTTTATTACTGATTGGATAGGCCCAGCTTGGGCCTTATTTATAGGGTCATTATTGCAAGCTGTGTCATTACTTTTGTACTTGCCGGCAGATGATATTGTATCTCTATATTTAGTGTCGGCCTTATTTGGTTTATTCCAAGGAGGAATTGTCCCAGCATATGCTGTTATAATTAGACAATATTATCCTGCTTCTCAGGCGGGGGTGCGCGTAGGACTGGTTTTGTCTGCAACAATAGGTGGAATGGCCTTTGGCGGTTGGTTTTCTGGTGAGATATTTGACCTTACGCTATCTTACGAGGCTGCTTTCCTAAATGGGTTCATATGGAATGTGTTTAATCTCCTAATCGTTGCGCTTATCCTGTGGCGCAGTAAAAAGTTAATACAGCCTGTCATAAAAAGAATGACAATTTCTATTCCAGCTGTAGGAAGATGGCCTGGTCCATTAAACTGATAGTACGCAGAAGTTTTACACCGAAATTAAGGGGATAAGCACATGACTTACACTGTTGTTGCAAGATGCCAGGACAGTGGGCGAATTGGTTTGGGAATAGCTACTTACTCGATAGCGGTAGGCGGCTATTGTCCTTTTTTTATGGGCAATGAGGTGGTTCTGTCGACGCAGGCTTTTGCAAACCCGGCATTGGGTCCTTTGGCTTTAGAGTCGCTAGGTAGAAATAGTGCGCCATCAAAGGTGATATTAGATTTAGCTGTTTCTGATCCTGGTTTCGATTATCGCCAAGTTGGGATAATTAATCTATCAGGTGATGTTGGAATGCATACTGGAATAAACTGCCGAACATGGGCTGGCCATGAAGTAGGTGAGGGGTTTGCGGTATTTGGTAATGTATTAAAATCAGGAGATGTTGTAAGTGCAATGGGTGAGGCCTATCGTAATTCGGGCGAAGGGGATCTTGCAGAGCGGTTACTCGTTACTTTAGAGGCGGGGAAAAGGGCTGGTGGTCAAGTAAATTCCGAAGGCTTACCATTGCCCGAAAAATCAGCGGCTCTGATAGTAAAGGGAAACGATATTATTCAGAATATAGATCTTCGCATTGATTTGCACGAAGATGCCGTGACAGAACTTCGAAGAGTATACAAAACTTATGTATCTTACCTTGAGTATTACGAGCTTCGAGCTAGACACCCACAAAAAACGCCAGCACAGGATGTGTGGGTTAAGCAATCCCGGCTGGAAAAATAAAGGAAATTATCTAATAATTGAAAAAATTANCTCTNTAAGCTAGTTCGNCGNGACAANTATCCGTGGNATGGATCACCGCGCAGTCCACCCACCATCTACTAGGAGACTGCTTCCTGTAACCATCCCTGAGGCAGGTGAAGCAAGGTAAACAACGGCATCAGCTACATCCTCTACTTGTCCAATTTTCCCCAGTGCAATTCTACTGATTGTGTCGGCAGTAAACTCCTTGTTTTCAAAAAAAGGTTTGGTCAGGGGCGTTTCTATAAAAGTAGGGCCTACAGAATTTACGCGGATACCATGCGGTCCAAGTTCAACACCCATCGCTTTTGTTAAACCTTCAATTGCATGCTTGCTTGCACAATAAACGGTTCTATTTGGGGCTCCAACATGACCCATTTGCGAAGAGATATGAATTATCGATCCACCATGATTTCGTCGCAGCATCTCCTTAACAACTGCTTGCGACATCAAAAATGCACCGCGTACATTTAAGTCTAAGATGGTATCTAGATTATTTAGACTGACATCAACGAACGCTTGGGGGATATTTGTGCCTGCGTTGTTTACAAGAATATCTATCTGGCCAAGTTTGGGAACAATTTTGCTAATTTGTTTCGGATCAGCTGCATCACAAACAGCTATATCAGCTGTGCCGCCATCACTTTGGATATCCAGCTGAAGCTTTTCTAACTCATCCAGCGTTCTACTTAAGGCAATTATCTCTGCTCCGGCCTCTGCTAGAGCTAGAGCACAAGCATGGCCTAATCCACGGCCAGCACCACTTACTAATGCTCGCAGGCCATCGAGCCGAAATCGATCGAGGGAGCGCTTTTTCTTTTCGATCATTGTTCCTCCTTTATTAAAAGTCGGTCACGCTTTTGAATCTTGTCCTGCGCTGTTACTGCCACCATATCGTCGGACGCGAATATCCGCTTGCTCTTTATGTCCCGCGAAACCTTCAATTGCGCACAGTCTGGAGCAATATTCTCCAATTAGTGCACTAGCTTCTGGCGAAGTTATTCTCTGATAAGTACAAGTTTTTAAAAATTTTCCTACCCATAATCCGCCTGTGTACCGTGCGGCTTTTCTGGTCGGGAGTGTATGATTTGTTCCTATCACTTTATCACCGTAAGAAACATTTGTTTCAGGACCGAGAAACAAGGCACCGAAGTTAGTCATATTTTCNAGAAAATAATTGGGATTTTGGGTCATTACTTGTACATGTTCACAGGCTATTTCATTACTCACCTCTAGCATTTCTGCTTCATTCTCGCATAAAATGACTTGCCCATAGTCTGCCCATGCTTTTTCTGCGATGGCCGCTGTAGGCAATACTTTTAGCTGGCGATCTACTTCTTTTATTGTTTTTCTCGCTAGTTCTTCAGAGTTAGTGACTAAGATTGCAGGTGATGTTGGGCCATGCTCTGCTTGGCCCAAAAGATCTGTCGCACATATTTCGGCGTCAACGGTGTCATCAGCGATGACTAATGTTTCAGTGGGGCCTGCAAATAAATCTATACCAACGCGTCCATAGAGTTGTCTTTTAGCCTCGGCAACAAACGCATTTCCTGGCCCAACTAGCATATCGATTGGGGAAATAGTCTCGGTCCCCAGGGCCATTGCCCCAACTGCTTGAATGCCGCCTAGGCAATAAATTTCATCTGCTCCCGCAAGATGCATTGCAGTAACTACTGCGGGATTGGGTGCGCCATTAAATGGTGGCGAGGCGGCAATTATTCTTTTAACACCGGCCACTCCTGCGGTCACTATACTCATATGTGCTGACGCTACCATAGGGTATTTCCCGCCGGGCACATAGCAACCAACGCTATTAACGGGTATATTTTTGTGTCCAAGAATTACTCCGGGGAGTGTTTCAACTTCAACATCGGTTAGAGCTTTTCTTTGGATTTTGGCGAAATTGCGAACTTGTTCTTGAGCAAACTTAATATCGTTTATCTCTTGGAGTGAAAGCTTTTTCATACAGGCCTCGACCTCAGAGTCAGACAGAAGAAACTCTGTTGGATCCCATTTGTCGAAATCTTTAGACATCGCTCTCACCGCATCATCGCCGCGCTTTTCAATATCCGCTAAAGCCGCTTCGACCATAGATTGAACTTTGTCATTTTCTTCAGCTTTTACTTTTTCAGAAAGCCCGGATTTCAAAGTGACAGCCATGCAAGTCTCCAAAAAACTTTTTAATTTACTGCTAGTTAAATAATGGAGTGTTGGCATTTATTCCATAAGTTTCTTATGGAAATTGATAGGTTGCTAAAAAAATTATGGATAGTGATAACGAGGTCTCGCTGTGAAAGCTGGGTTCTTGTTAAATTTCCCACTCTCTTGCGTGTGACTTTTTTAGGGAACGAGCCTTTTTACCGATTTTAAGTACTCGCTCGACGGAACCCCATCCGATCAGTTTAGTGACAGCTCTAGCTGTCTCTTCATTCCAGTTTTTATGATTTGTTGCAACGCTCTTGATAAACTCCAGATCTTTCTCTAGCGCTAATAATATACCGTTGCGGTCTGTGTTTTTAATCTTATTAGATTTTCCCATCGCTTTCCGTTCAGTCTTCACCATCATCACAAGACCTCCTCTTTCTAAGGCGTTTCAATTTCTTCAAAGATCCTTTTGTTGCTTTTGTTTAGTTCCCACAGCTGTTTTTTCCTATATTATAAATATAGTGCAGTTGGTTATGTGATCGTGTGAGAATTCCCACGAACCAGTAAGTTAAGAGAAATTTAATGAGGTTTTTATTGTTTACTTCGGGCAAACTTTACCCAAATTCGAGAATTTGGGCGGGGGGTAACGATGACTAAGGAATATTCTCTTGGAAACATAAAACTCTTATCTGATATACCGGAGGAAGAATTAAATTTGCTTGGACAACGCTGCAAGTGGCGGAGGTTCGAACCGGAAGAGTTGATCCTCAATTTAAATGATCAAAGTACAGATATTTACTTTATTGTCAGAGGAGAAGTTCAGGCCTCGGTTTTTTCTGAAACAGGTCGGCGCGTAATTATGAGTGATTTAAAGTCTGGTGATTATTTTGGAGAGTTTTCTGCCATTGATGGTCAACCACGATCCGCAACGATAGTTGCCCTAACAAGGACACTTGTTGCCCAGATGCCTGACGCTGTTTTCATAGACATACTTGCAAAATATCCCACCGCTTCCATAGCGGTAATGAAATCAATGGTGAGTGTTATAAGAACACTCAACGAACGAGTGGTAGAGTTTAGTACTTTGGGAGTGCCAAACCGGGTGCATGCAGAATTGTTACGCCTTGCCCATGCCGGCCGAATAGTAGACGGGGCAGGACGAATTTCCCCACCACCTACGCATGCAGAAATTGCAGCTAGAATAAGTACTCACCGCGAAGCAGTTACGCGCGAATTAAAACAGTTGGAAAGGAAGGGTGTTATAGAGCGTAATAGAGGGTCTATAGTTATTAAAAATTTAGAAGAATTCGAACAAATGGTTGAGGAGGCAAGAGCGGGCAAAATAGACTAATTGTTTTGGTCGATAACTATTGTTTGTTCAGGTAATGAAATGCGAAAAAAAGTTCTCTATCTCATAAAAGCCGGCGAAGATTTCTATGATTTGATAAGATCGGTCATGCCAGACGATCGATACGAGCTATTAACTCTTCAGGACGGTTCTAATGGAGAGCGTCGACAACTATTGGAACAAGCAGAATTAGTAATTGTCGGCGGTGCGAGAATGTCAGAAAAAGATGTCGATGCTGCTGTAAATCTCAGGCTCGTCCTTCACCAAGGAGTAGGTTATCACGACACAGTGGCTACAAAGAGTCTCATGGAAAGGCAGATAAGATTAGCTGTGACACCCCAAGGGACAAGCGAGGGTGTGGCAGAGCACACGATAATGATGATGCTGGCCGTTGGCAGGCGTCTTGCTTTTTGCGACTCAGAACTGCGGAAAGGTAACTGGCATTCTAATACATTTCGGTCAACTGCCCGGCAATTATTCGGCTCGACAGTTGGGATAATAGGCCTTGGGCGAATTGGGAAGCAAGTAGCCAAGCGTCTGATTGGTTTCAATGTAAAGACCCTTTACACTGATATACTGGAAATAGAGAAAGATACAGAAAAGCAACTCCAAGTTACTAGAGTTCGACTAGATGAATTACTGAAAAAAAGTGATTTTGTAACCCTGCACTTACCCTTAACAGACGCTACGCATCACCTAATAGATGCACGGGCACTAAGCATAATGAAACCCGGTGCTACTTTAATAAATTGCGCCCGAGGTCCAGTTGTTTCCGAATTAGCGTTAATAGATGCCTTAAAAAGTGGACATTTAGGGGGGGCTGGACTTGATGTATTCGAAGTAGAGCCACCGGAGAACCCAAACCCATTTGCAGAGTTTGCCAACGTTATTNTAACGCCCCACCATGCGCCTGGAACACGAGATACGATGGTCATTAAATTCAGAGAACTTTTTGCAAATGCGGACAGATTTTTTGCTGGCGATAGAATGGAAAATGAAATCAGTCTAAGCTAGCAGGGTGTTGAAACAATTGTAAGCATTGTTCTTACTAAGTATGAACAAAAGAGCGGTATAACGGAGTTGAATTTTGAAAATAGATTTGAATTCAGATCTCGGCGAAAGTTGGGGGGCATATATTAAAGGTGAAGATGGTGATGTTTTAAAAATTATAACCAGTGCCAATATAGCTTGCGGTTACCATGCTGGAGACCCATTGGTTATGACAGAAACGGTTAAAACAGCGATTGAGAATAACGTTTCAGTCGGCGCGCACCCTAGTTTTATGGACTTGCAGGGTTTTGGACGTAGGCGTTTAATTGGAGATTCAATAGCAGAGATAGAACGCCAAATAGCTTATCAAATCGGTGCTTTGCAGGGGATTGCCGCGACATGTGGTGCAAGCGTTACGCATGTAAAGTGCCATGGTGCGCTTGGTAATATCATCGCTGAGGACCAAGAAATGGCTGACGCGGTAGCAAAAGCAGTCAAGTCAGTTGATTCAAATCTAATTCTTATTGTAATGCCTAATATGGCAACAGAGCGCGCGGCTGATCGATACGGCTTGCGAATGGCTAAGGAAATTTATGCGGATAGAAACTATTTAGACAATGGAAATTTAGTTCCACGAAGTGAGCCGCAAGCTATGATCCATGATGCTGAAGAAGCAACCGCGCGCGTCATTCAAATGTTGCATGACAAGTCTATCACAAGTATTTCAGGAAAAAAAATAAGCATGAAGGTGGATACGGTCTGTGTTCACGGTGATAATCCAGCTGCAGTGGATATGGCAAAAAAGATCCGAGATATTATAGTTGATAATGGCTTTGAGTTGTGTAGCTTCAATCAATTTGTTGATTAAAAAACCATAGCTGCCTTTGAAGCCAAACTCTCATTCAACAATAACTAATTTTATATTGGAGTATAGAATTTGGAAGTAACATTTTGGCCGCAAAATAAACGGTTAGCTTTATCGCTTGTTGTGAATGTGGAAGAGGGGTCTGAATTATCAATTGCTGAAGGAGACAAGGGACCCGAACCGGTGGACGAATTGGGAGTGGTTCTAAAAAAACCAATAAGAAATTACGGAAACGAGAGTAATTATCTATACGGAATAAAGAGGGGAGCGCCTCGAATAATGTCGCTTCTCGAACGATACAAGTTGAGGGCAACCTTCACAGCAGCAGCCCGCAGCCTTGAGCGATATCCCGATCTTGCAAAACAAATCGTATCAGGAGGGCATGAAGTATGCAGCCATGGATGGAGATGGGTTCACCAGTTCCATATGAATGAAGATGAAGAAAGTGAATTTATAGATAAAGCCGTAGAGTCTATAAAAGTGTCTACTGGCCAGAGGCCTTGCGGGTGGTTGTCCAGATATCTGTTAACGCCAAATACTCGCCGTTTATTGATAGAAAAAGGTTTTCTTTATCATATGGATGACTATTCAGACGATATGCCATTCTGGGACTTCGTCGAGGGTAAAGCCATACTCATAATCCCATACGCAGTCGATAGTAATGATATGAAACTTTGGACAGATCCTGCTTATACGCCTGGTCAATGGTACGAATACGCAAAAGATACTTTTGATCAGCTCTACTTAGAGGCACGTGATAGTCCCCGAATGATGTCCTTAGGTATTCATCTGAGAATTATGGGACGTCCGGGTAGATTCAGTTGGTTGCAGCGCTTCATTGAATATGTTTCGAAGTTTGATGATGTTTGGATTTGTACACGGAGAGAGATTTACGAACACTGGTCAAAACAAAATCCGTCAACTAAAAATGTTTAATTGGAAGTAAGTATAAATTCTAAGAGTTTTTTAAATGAAATTCGTAATAGAAATGAGGATCTTTTTATCCACGGCTCTCTTAACCCAAAAATAATAGAAAACTTTGAATGGGGCTCATTATGGAAGATGCTATTGAGGCTTTAGCGGACCATGTAATTGAAACGAAGTTGGAAGACATTCCGTCGAGTGCAATTAGGGCAGCGAAAACATATATCTTAGACACGATTGGTGTAGGCCTTGCAGGTTCAATTGGACCGTATGTTGAAGAACTTGTTTCGACATTTGGCAATTCAGTAATTGATCCAGAAAATTCCGCCAGGGTCATTGGTCAGAACATCCGACTATCGCCTGGAAACGCGGCCTTATTGAATGGCTTTCAGATACATAATTCTGAGTTCGATTGCGTTCATGAGGAGGCCGTTGTCCATACAATGACAGTTTTGCTTGCAACCCTCTTAGCTGATGCCGACAAGCGAGGAGGAGTGACAGGCGAGACACTTATGCGCGCTTCAGTGCTTGGGGTGGACGTTGCCTGTAATTTGGGGGTTGCAGCGTCAAGTGCCCTTCAATTTTTCAGGCCAGCCACCGCGGGTGCTTTTGCGGCGGTCGTCGCCGTTGCGTGTGCGCGGGGATTTGACAAAGACCAATTGCTTCGAGCATTTTCATTAGCGTACATCCAACTCTCTGGTACGATGCAGGCGCATACAGAAGGATCATCGTTGTTAGCTCTTCAAATAGGGTTAAACGCTCAAAATGCATTGGCAGCCTGTGACTTAGCGTACAACGGTTTGCCGGGTCTAAAAGGTATTCTTGAAGGCAGGTTCGGGTATTTCGGGCTTATTGAAGCAACTGGCGATATCCATTCTGTTTTACCAACATTAAAACAAAATTGGAGAATAAACGAAGTGGCGCACAAACCATTTCCAAGTGGGCGTGCCACTCACGGTATTGTAGATGCCATAAGGGAACTCCAAATGCACAACGAGATTGATGCAAAGGAGGTTGTGCGCTTGGAAGCTAGGGTTCCATCTTTAATCAACCATCTTGTGGGCAGGCCAGTTCATGACAAAATGGAAATTAGCTATGCTCGGTTAAACGGGCAATACGCTGCGGCAGTGATGTTGCAAAACAAGTTTATTGGAATTCATGATTATACAAATGAAGCAATCCGTAATAAAACAACAATTGATCTGGCTAAAAAAGTCGAGATCATAGTGAACGATAATCCGGATCCGAATGCTCTATCACCAATTGAAATAGATGTCTTTATGCAAAATGGACAGAAACTTTCCAAGCGCATAGAAACAGTCTACGGTAATCCTCAAAAACCCCTCAGTCGGGAAGAGCATCTGACTAAATTCAGAAGAAATTGGCAGGTAGCAAAAGTGGGTCTAATAAAAGGAGACTCTGAAAAACTGATTGCCTTGGTAGACAATTTAGAGGCGGTAGCTGATATTAGAGAGCTTATAGATTTGGTGACAGGGTAGAAGACGTTTGGCACAATTTTTCCAACAGGCACAGTTTGAAGACAACACAAAAGATTATCCAATTGGTGATAATTTTAAAAGCTTNATAGAAACCCTTTCAAGAGATGAGTTGCGTTCAATTCAGGAGCGCCGATTTGTGCTCTTAATGGAAAAAGCATGGAAAAACCCTTTCTATAAACGGCGCTGGCAAAGTGTGGGATTAGAGCCTAACGACATAAGTGGGCTTGACGATTTGCAGAAGATTCCTAGCTTTTCCAAGAACGANCTCATGGAAAGTGTTGAANGTTTCCCGCCATTTGGGGACTTTGTAGGTCCGGAAGATTGGCAAGTTAACCAACGTATTATTATGCATACAACCAGCGGAACAACTGGCGCGCCTCAACCTCTTTTTTACGGGGCTAGAGACAGAGAGATACAGAATTTATTACTCGCTCGGGCATATCTTTTTCAAGGGTTGCTTCCAACTGATGTAGTTCACTCTGTCTACGGTTTTGGTATGGTAAATGGAGGGCATTATATTAGGGAGGCAATCTTGCATTACACTAATGCGTTGTTATTGTCTGCTGGTACGGGATTGGAAACACGGTCTGAACAACAAGTAGATTTTATGCGAAGGTACGGCGTTAACGTAATTGTGGGTTTCTCTGATTACATAATGAAATTAGCCGAAGTTGCCCGCAAAATTGGTCTAGAGCCTGGCGTCG